>Ga0256406_1000016_pt1 | contig 289719 bp, 259 predicted proteins | sample RumenRJG_03DNA_FD_185986 | JGI IMG/M metagenome (GOLD analysis project Ga0256406, IMG submission 185986) | Bovine rumen microbial communities from Lethbridge, Alberta, Canada - RJG_03 | ecosystem: Host-associated > Mammals > Digestive system > Stomach > Rumen | place: Canada: Alberta... | reverse complement strand
CACGGCAAACCTCCTGTCCTGTGAGGGAGAATTTCTGTCCGATAATTAATTTCGTACTATCCGTACAGTATACACCGTATGTCCAAAAATTACCCCCTCCGTGTCCAATTTTAGTTTACCACTTCATCTTATATTAGTACATGGTGTACTGCCCCCCAAAAAAAGTTAGACCTAAAAATCTAACGATGGTAGGTCAGTACATGTACTGAATCATAGAGGTGATTTTTTGATTTATTTATTACTTTTTATCCGGAATGGGTACTAAGAAAAGCTGGTTGCTGCCGCCTTCTGATTCGGGGAACTGATTGTACATGGAGAACATCGATTGGAACCGCTGCCAGGAGTAGATTCCGTACCCGTCTTGGTTATGGTCGGTAGTATCGTACGGATCGGCGACGATGATGACGTCGTCGGCTTCATTGGCTGTACCCATATCATCATAACCAATGATAGCCTGCCAATGGCCACTCCAGTCTATCCAGCAGATTAGGATGGGATGACCTTCTTTCAGAAATTTTCGTACATCGCTGGCAGAAAGTGTTTTGCCTTCCTTTTGATAGTCACTGCTGGAGATGTAATGAAAGCCTCCGACGCCATCAAATATATCCTTCATCTGGCGCAGTGTCGTTCCCGGATAACCATTGGGAAAACCGGGGACGGTCACGTCCTTCAGAGGATGACGCAGGGCGGCCAGTTTTTGCTCGTTCCATCCGTCTGTCCGGCCATACCATTGCAGTACGGTCAGGGCGGCTGCCGGCCCGCAGGACCATTCGCTCGTCTGTTGGAAGGTCTGATATCCGCTGAGAATGGTCCGCGATGCCGTGGATTTCATGTGGTAGAAATCGGGATGAGCGTAATACGGGGAATCGGGATGGTCGTACTGCCGTTCAATGGAGGCAGCTCCTTCATTAGGTGTCAGCCGGGCAGATACGGTCAGTTTCATATCGTTCGTAAAATCGGAAGTGGCATAAGCTGCTCCTGCTGCACCTATCAGTATAGTCGTACATAACAAGGAACACAGCCGTTGTTTCAGTTTATTCATAGGCATTCTTTATTTGATGAACGATTAGTCGAAATGACGGTCGAAGAGGTCGCTCTTTTCCAGAAATTCTTCTACTGTAGCAAATCCCAGGTGTTTGAGCAGTTCGATGACGTAGGGATTTTCTACAGGCGTCCGGCTCTGGGCCTTCTGACCATAGGCCTGTACGCAGGCTTTACCTTCTTCTTTTTTGATGATGGCCCGGGGACCGCCGACACAGCCGCCGATGCAACCCATGCCTTCAAAGAAATTGCCATCGCGATTGCCGGCGAGAATGTCATTGATCATGGCTTTGCAGCCGGGGACGCCGTCGGCTTTGCGGGTCTTGATGGGCACCTTGCGGTCCGGGTCCAGCTGGGCGACGGTCATGGCTACGGCGTCGGCAACCCCGCCGGCACAGGCATAGCCGATACCGGATGATGAGGCGTGGGGGACGTTTTCTTCTTCCATTTTTTCCAGGTCCATATTGGTGACGGAAAACAGATCACGCAGTTCCTGATAGGTCAGGACATAATCGATGGCACCGGCGATATCCGGTTCTTTCCGTTCGGCTTTTTTGGCAAGACAGGGACCGATGAATACAGTTTTGGCATTGGGATGCAGTGCCTTTACCGTGCGGCCTCCGGCAATCATAGGGGAAACGGAGCCGGGGACATTGGGCAGCAGCTGGTGATAGAGCTTCTTGATCATGGCAATCCACATAGGACAGCAGCAGCTCGTCAGCTGGAACTGTTCTTCTGTATGGACGTTTTTATCAAATTCTAACGCTTCTTTCATGGTCAGGATATCGGCAAATACGGCGACTTCCAGCATGCCGGTAAATCCCAGGTGTTTCAGGGCCGTGCGCATCTTCCCCATGGTGACGTTAGGGCCGAATTGGCCGGAGATAGCCGGTGCTACCAGTGCGTAGACCGGGCCATCGTAGTCATGCAGTTCCTGGACGACGGGGATGATATCTTTACTCGTTTTGAGACTTTCCAGTTTGCAGGCATCGACACAGGCCTGACAGCCGACACATTCTGCATCGTCGATTATCATCCCTTTGCCATCGGGAGACGGTTTGATAGCGCCCCAGGAACAGGCTTCCTGGCAGGGATGTTTTTCATCAGGCGGACAGACGCAGGGTTTTACCCGCCAGATCAGTGGATGGTCGTCCGGATGGGCCAGACAGTCAATGAGCTTCGGGTCTCCATCGACATCGACCGGTTTACCATCAGCGGCCTGCCGGAGCATCTGATGATATAGTTCATCTAATGTTTTCATAAGGAACCTCCTTTATAAGTATCCGTTAAAATAGAATGATGCAACTTTATTTTAACAGATTTTTTGAAATTGCCATAGCTTTATCGTAATTTAACATTTCCCAATAAACAAATACTCTTTGCCCACCGGGGAGTGAACAAAGAGTATTTGCTTAGCTAAAAACAAGAATATACATTTTAAAAATATCTCTGACAGAAAAACATATAACTCAACTATCTTTTTTATTAGCCGGCATAACCGCCTTTGACGCCTTCACGGGCATCTCTTTCCCAATCTTCAAAATGTTCTTTTGCAGCCTGGCCGATCTGTTCGTCGTTGTTGTAATCGCCGAGTTCTGTCGGTACGTCATCTTCCGGACTTTCTGAAACGCCGACGGCTTTTGCAAATTCCCGGCCGTATTCACGGCACGTTTCCTGTGTTGCCTGGTCCGGATTCCACTGGCAGCGGAGCCCATCATTTACGACATCGAAACCGGCTCCCTGCAGAAGGGCTGTAATCTGTTTGACTGCTTCGCCGCTCCAGCCATAGCTGCCGAAGGCAGCGGCTTTCTTATTCTTGAATTTCAAGCCACGGATCATTTCCATAATGCCGCCGATGGAGAAGAGATAGCCATAATTGATAGTAGGCGAACCGACGAGGATAGCTTTGGATTTGAAGACTTCTGTTACGATGTCGTTCTTGTCATCCACTGCGGAATTGAAAAGCTTTACTGTCACTGTCGGATCGGCTTCGCGCAGGCCTTCGGCAATGCATTCAGCCATACGGCGTGTCGAGTTCCACATGGTGTCATAGATGATGGTAATCTGGTTTTCCTGGTACGCTTTTGCCCATTCCTGGTATTTGGCAACAATCCGCATCGGGTTATCACGCCAGATGACGCCGTGGCTGGGGCAGATCATCGATACGGGGACATTCATGTTCAGGATTTCATCGATTTTGCGGGTGACCATGGGGCTGTACAGGTTCAGGATGTTGGCATAGTACTTCATGGCTTCCTGATAGAGTTCAGCCTGATCGACGCAGTCATTGTACATCTTTTCGCTGGCATAGTGCTGGCCGAATCCGTCATTGCTGAAGAGGATGTTTTCACCGGTCATATAGGTGAACATCGTATCGGGCCAGTGCAGCATCGGTGCTTCGATGAAGACGAGCTGGCTGCTTCCGAGGTCCAGCGTATCGCCGGTCTTGACATTGACGAAGTTCCAGTCCTGGTGATACAGGCCGCGCAGGATGGCTTCCCCTTTCTTCGTGCAGTAAATCGGCGTGTCCGGGATTTCACGCATCAGGGCCGGCAGGGCGCCGCTGTGATCGTTTTCATTATGGTTCATGACGATATAGTCGATGTCCTTGAGGTCGATTTCGCGCTTTAAGTTAGCGACAAATTCTTCATCGAAGGGTTTCCATACGGTATCCATCAAAACAGTCTTTGTATCGCGGATCAGGTACGAGTTGTAGGAAGATCCCTTTTCTGTAGAATATTCATGTCCATGAAATTCGTTCAGTTCCCAATCGATTTTCCCTACCCAGGTTACTTTATCTGTTAGTTTTTTTCCCATGTCTATCGTCTCCTTTTATGTAGCTATTGAAATCTGACTTGGTTCATCGTTCTTACAAGACTAGTATAATTGGGAAGGCGTTACAAAGCAGTTGCATTTGCAACGGGTGAAGCCTTTTTGGAAAATCCAGACAAAAATATGATGCTGGCAGGGGAGGCCATGGTATAATGAAAAAAATGGCTAAGGGAATGGAGATGACAATTTTGGCAAAATTGGAACTGGGAGACTGTCAGCAGCTATTTTCAGACAGAATCTATGAACGGGGTCTGGTGTATTATGAAGATGAGGCTGTACATGATATAGAAAGGACAGGAAATAAGATTACGGCGGCCGTAGATGGCTCTGAGACGTATACGGTGACGCTATATGTCAAAGCGGATGCTGTCTATAATATGACCTGCACCTGCCCGTATGCTGCGAAGGGAGAACATTGCAAGCATATGGTAGCGGTATTGCTGGCTTTGGAGGATGGACAGCTGCAGGAAGAGACGGAAACGGATGGCCGGGAACGGACGTGGAAGGATATCCTGCAATCTATGCCGGAACAGGAGGTGCGGTCATTGCTGTTTCAATTACTGGAACGTGATCCGGAAAAGCAGCACTCTCTCGTTTTAACCTATTCTAAAGGCATGCTTTCCAAAAAAGAGATGCAAAAACTTCTCCGCCAGGCAAAGGCTCTGTGCCGGCCGTATGAGCGGGAGGGATTTGTGGACTACTGCGGCCACATTATGAGAAGAAAATACGGGATAGGTATGTTTGGTACGTAAAAGGACTCATGCCTGATTCCCGCCATCGCAGTCAGTATCGCAATTGTATCCAATACTTGAAGAAAATCTGCCAGTATCCGGGAGGAGAAGAAATCGTACGCAATCTGGCCCGTGATTGGAAACAGACCTATACAACCCGCCGGGCTATGAAGGAAGAATTGGAACAGGCAGGGTTTTGAGCCGTTATTGTAATGCAAAAGTCAGGAGGAACATCTGATGATGAAGAAAACATGGATGAGAAAAGTATTGCAGATTCTGAGCGTTTGTTGTTTGTCCAGTGTGCTGGTGCAGGCCGCTGAACCAGTGGATACATTTCAGCAGCTGGAACCGCAATTTGTCCTCAAAGAACAGGTGCCGGTCCACTTTACGGGTGCTGATGCGGATGATTATGTCCTGAGCGGATATGTGAAGGGTGCCGGTTATGGACCGTCTCATGTAGCGGCCGTCATGACCTATGATGACGTGCAGAAGAAATGGACTTCTGTCTATCAAAGTGAGCGGAAATATGCCCCGCTACACGTTCTTTCGGGGAATCTGCTGAACAATAAACGGGATCAGCTGGTATTGTATAAACACGAAGGAAGCGGTGCGTTCCTGAGCTATGATGTGCTGGCCTGGCTGAATGAAAGACCGCAGGTATTGTTGAGCCGGTCGGCTATCTTCCAGGGAAATGTAGAAATCAAAAATGGCCAGCTCATCGAACACATGGGCCATCAGGATACGGTATACCGCTGGAAGGGCAAGCGCATGATGGCAAAAGAACTGCCGGAAGAAATTGCTGTCCCGGCAGGATATACCATATCATTTGCCATAGGAAATAACGGTGTCGTATACACATCCCAGCAGTCACTGACTATGAAAGTAGGCGAAACGATGCAGCTGCGCCGGCTGAACCGGGGGATGAGGGAACGAGTTTTGTACGATGGGCAGGGACCGCTGACCTGCAAAGATGACCTGTTTACGGCAAACAAACCGGGGACGTCAACGATTACCATCATTCCGGATGGATATAACTGGGACAAAGCCGTCAAAATCGTCGTCCGCGTCATCGCTTAGCCATAAGGACAGTTATATGGAAGGGGAATTATGTTCTCTTTCGATTCCTTCGTGACATAGTTGCTTTTTTGATATCTGATATAAAATAGGGGTTGCTGGAAATCCATATTATTTTATGATAGAATAGTAGTGGATAATAATTATCCAAATTAAAGAGGAGTGTGAACTACGATGAAAAAATGGACAATAGTTGTTTCGGCAACTCTCTTGACACTGGCTGCTTCGGCCGCATTGGCATCGGTACCGCAGGAATCCCTGTATCTGGGTGGCATCGGGTACGGCAATGATGGTTCGTACGTACGGCAGATATATGGTGCACCGACGGAGATTGAACGGGAGTATACGTCGTCCGTTCCGTCCGGGTCGGTCGTCGAGTATGAATATGGTGATTCGGTATCCATTCATCTGGTAGATGAAATCGTATACCGTGTAGAATCTTCGGCTAATAATGGCTGGCAGACGCCGGAAGGCATCCATGTAGGGATGGACGCGTCGGTGTTGCAGGAGACGTATGGTACGCCCGATGTGATTCATGGCGATAAACTCATCTATATTGCTGTTGGGACACCTGATGTGGGAATGGTCTTTGAAATCGAAAAAGGCAAAATCGACGAGATAGAAATAGGAAAAATTAAGTAATAGGCTAATGGAAGAGGACTGCCTGATCGGACGGAAATTCGTACGGTCAGGCAGTCCTTGTTTACATATATTTTTCTATTCCTTTGCCGTAATTAGATACATTTCTTTTATGATGGGGGTGTTCATAAAAGTGAGTGGATGGCCTGGCGGCAGGGAGGATGCGTATGTCTTATACAGGGTGGCTTAAAAATTTACAGCAGTTATTTTTTATGTCCCGTGCAGGGAATCGTATGGTAGAAAAGCAGAAAACGTATAAAAGGCTGGTTATCCTTAGTGATATCCATTATCCCAGCAAGTCAGTGGTGGATGAAATGACCTGTCTGAATAAGATGCACAATAAAAAGAAAGCTCTTGAGGATATTAATCGCTGGCATGATGTTGACCTGGCTGTATTTACGGGAGATATGGTACAGCGCGATGGCAGTCTGTCTGAATACGAGCGGGTCCGGTCTTTGCTGCGGGGCCTGAAAGCACGGAAAGCCTTCGTGGCAGGAAATCATGAATTATTTTACAGTACGGATACAAAAGGCAGGCTGATTTCCGGAGGATTCCTGGAACGGATATTCCACTTTAAACGGTATACCCGGTTTTTTGGACCGTTATATCATTCTCGCAGGATGGGTGGATATCTGCTTGTATTCCTTTCACCGGATACAATGAATAGTGAAGCTGCCGTAGAATTGTCCCAGCAGCAACTGGCCTGGCTGGACCAGACTCTTTCGGCAAATAATAAGTATCCGGTTATTATATTCTGTCATGCACCTCTTTCCGGGACAGCGCTTCCTGCTGACGATGAATCGGCCCGGCCGGTACGCCGTAATGCCGTACAGCCGGCAGATGCGTTGGAACGAATCCTGCTGGCTCATCCACAAGTCCGGCTCTGGGTGTCCGGCCATACCCATACGCGCCCCAAAGATGGAGATTTCATGACCGATGCTAATTGTTACCACGGATGCATTCTCAATGTATATAATGCCGATTGGGATAACGGATCTGATATCTATACTAATTCCCTGTATCTGTTTGAAGATAAAATCGTCATCCGGACGTACAGTCACCGGCAGCATGCGTGGTTGCCGCAGTTTGACCGGGTGATACCGGCAGCCGCGTATCTGTCTAAGGCAGCGTAGCTATTTCTCTGTTTCGTGAACCTTGAGCCATGAGCTCCAGGAACGAGCGAAGTTTGTCTGGTAATTTTCCTGTACATACTGGTAGAAGAGCCGTATCATACGGCTCTTTTCATTATAATAGGGGCCTTTCCAGTCAGACGGTGAAGGATGAAAAACGGTATGAGCCGTATAATTCCCTCCGATTTCATATTCTCTGTAGAGAATGTCTTTCAGGGGAACGGAGGGATTTTTCATCATATCGTACATATTCATAAAAGCCGTTGTCCGGCCCATGCCGGCTTCGCAATGAAAATGCAGCCAGGCCTGAGGCGGCAGGGATTGGACAAAGCGGATGAACCGGTCTATCGTTTCCGGACGGGGCCAGAGATGGTCTGTGGCTGTGATGCGGTAGTAGTGAAGGCCCGCTTCTCGCACTAGTTCTTGTTCCGTTTGTGCCCGGTCGACAGATACGGTGCGTACAGGAAGGACGGCATCGTTTTTTCCCTGCTGATATAAGGTGATGGCCTGTCCTATCGTGTGATGGAGACGGTCCTTTTCGTCCCGGAGGACGGCATGGCGGTTTTTTCCTATATTACCCCAGTCCCTCGGCCCGTACCAACTGATGGGGATCCCATTGGCAAACCCATGGGATTCCTGCCGCAGGTCTACAATGTACACTGGCCCGGATGCCTTTTCTTTTAATACGCCCGCCAATGTCTGCAGCTGTTTTTCCGTGAATTGTGCCGATCCGGAAGCGTGCAGTCTGGATAGTCCCCGCCGGGACGGAATATAGGCAGCATCGATTTCCTGCCGGTATTTTTTTTCAACAGGCCGGAAAAGCATATCGGTCGTACGGAAACTGCGGGGCAGTGCCGTCACATCGGTGGCATCGAGACGCCAGACCCTGCCTTCGTAGGAATCCCGGGATTTTTCTACAAGGGCCGGGCTCTGAGGAGACGGTGAGGCCGGCGGGGTCTGCCCGTACGACATGATGGGGCAGGCAAGTAGTGCAAACAGAAATACGATGGCAACGTTTTTCATAGGAGTCCTTTCTTGCCGGACGGAGCGCTCTATAGAGCCGGCCGGCAATAAAAAAGGAATTGCGGCATGGTTCACATTTCCCTTGGGGCAATTCCTGTTATGGTATTCAAAAGGCAAAATAAAAACAGAGACCGTTTTTGGTGGACGGCCTCTGTCCTTTGGTGGAGATGAAGAGGATTGAACTCTCGACCTTACGGATGCGAACCGCACGCTCTCCCAGCTGAGCTACATCCCCATGAACTGATAGTATTATCCTAAATCAATTTTGGGAATTTCGCAAGTCCTGATTTAAAAAATTTATATTCTTTGTTTAACATTTCCTAATCCTTTATATACTATATTTTTAATATTCATTGGTATACTTCCATTGTAGAAAATGATATTGCGCATGGGAGGAAAGGAAATATGAAATTTTTAGTTACATACAGAACGCGCATTTCACAAGTATTGGGCTTGGCCTTTGTCGTGTTATTTCTTGTTTCGGGAAAACCGCTGGAAATGGCAGCACCGGTGTTGACGGGTATTCTTTTCTTTTTAGGCTGTTTGTTGGTAGGTCTGGCGACAGCGGGGAGATTGTGGTGTGCCCAGTATATTGCCGGTTATAAAGACGGAGTGCTGGTTCGGGAAGGTCCCTATTCGGTCTGTCGCAATCCTCTGTATTTTTTCAGCTTCCTGGGGTGTGCTGGTGTCGGATTGTGTACGGAATCCTTGTCACTGGCAGCAATGCTTATCATTGGATTTGCCGTGATATACCCTATGATCATCCGGTCAGAAGAACAGAAACTGCTCCGCTTATTTGGCAAGCCTTACGAAGAATATCTGGCCGACGTGCCCCGGTTCATCCCGGACAGGAGCCTGTATCACGAACCAAAAGAATATACGGTAAGGCCCAAGGTTTTCCGCAAGGCGGCCTTTGATGTATTGTGGTTTATCGGAGTCGTCGGTATTCTGGAGTGTCTCGAAGCCATCCAGTCTACCGGATTGATTCCACAGTTGCTGCAGCTCTATTAAGCTTTTTTCTTTACTCTTAGGCAACTTCCTGCCATAATATAAGTAAAAAACGCAGGAGGCATATGTATGAAACACGATGATGACATGACGTTTTCACCGGATGAATTGGATACGCTCAACATATGGCAGCAGAAGGAAGAGTTTTATGATCAAGGAGTCTCTACTACAGAAGTATGGCAGGCTGGCTGGAGCGAAGGCTGGCAGGATGGAGCCAGGGATCAGACGCGTAAAATCGTACAGAATTTATTGAAACTGGGAGTTGGGACTGAAATCATTGCTCAGGCAGCAGGATGGTCTTCTCACGATGTAGAAGCAGAGCGGGATTCTTTAAAAAAATAATATTTCTATTTTCTATCCACTTTCTCTATTTGGACAGGTCTTGCAAATTATGAGGGCAAGACCTGTTTTCTATACATAAACGGCATATATCTTATCTTTTTTGCGAAAAGCAATACATTATGGCCTATAACGTGTTATAATAATCGTAGCAAATGAAACTCGGGGGATTATGTATAGCAGGAGCAATGGCAGTAGCCCCTGCATTTTATATATAGGTGGTTGCTTCGTATGCTGCAGAGAGAAGGTGTAGTATGCAGGAATATGGCAGATTGAGGGAATTGCGGTATGAAGCCCGGTTATCACAACAGGAAGTGGCAAACATGCTTCATTGTACGCAGGTAGCGTATAGTCTGTACGAATCGGGGAAACGGAAAATTTCTATAGCCAGGCTGGTAATTCTGGCGCGTTTCTACGAGACATCTATTGATTATATAGTCGGTCTTGTAGATGAACGGAAGCCGGCCGGCCCGTATGTAAAGAACTGGAAAGAAATTCATTAAACGAAAGGACTGCAAAGAAGCAGGGGCTTCTAGGGCAGTCCTTTTGTTATTTTCTGTTATTCGATAATGGCACCGTAATGCGCTGATTTTACCAGACGGGCATAGATGGACAGGTAACCCTCTTTGATTTTAGGTTCCGGCGCCTGCCAGTGTTTCAGTCTCTTATCGATTTCTTCCGGAGAAACCAGGAGATCAAGACGGCGGTTGGGAATATCGATACGGATGCGGTCTCCATCTTCAACGATAGCCAGGGGGCCTCCTTCGGCTGCTTCCGGAGAAATGTGGCCTACGAAGCCGCCCTTGTTGGAACCGGAGAACCGGCCGTCGGTGATAAGAAAGACATCTTCGGCAAGACCGTATCCAAGTAGTAATTCCAGCGGCGTAAACATTTCCCTCATGCCAGGGCCTCCTTTGGGGCCTTCGTAGCGGACGACGATGATGTCTCCTTTTTCGATTTTATTATCGTAGATGGCCTGAGTTAATTCTTCCTCGCTGTCGTACACTTTAGCCGGACCTTCAAAGGTATGATGTTCTACTGGAATGGCGGCAGGTTTGCAGACACCGGAAAGGGGAGCCAGATTTCCTTTGATGATGGCCAGACCTCCGTCGGGGCGGAACGGATTTTCCAGCGGATGGATGACTTCCGGGCGCAGGATGCGGGCGTCCTGTAGATTTTCCTTCATCGTCCGCCCGGTTACTGTGAGAGCATCCCCATGAAGCAGGGACAGGATTTCGTGCATAACGGCCGGTACCGCACCGGCCTCATAGAAATCGACCATATCGTACTGGCTGGCTGTCATGAGCCGGGCAATCTGCGGTGTTGTGCGACTCAGTTCTTCATAATCATCAATGGTAAAAGGAACCTTTGCTTCATGGGCAATAGCCAGGATATGCATGATGAGATTAGTCGAGCCGCCGATAGCCATGCCGAGGCGGACGGCATTTTCAATGGATTTGCGGGTGATAATGTCGCGGGGGCGTAAGCCTTCTTTGATCATATCGACGATGCGGCGTCCCGACTGGCGGGCAATGTCCATGCGTTTTTTATCTACTGTAGGAATCATGGCAGAACCGGTGAGGGACATGCCCAGTCCTTCAGCCAGACAACTCATGGTATTGGCGGTACCGATCATCTGACAGGATCCGGGAGTGGGACAGGCGGCGCGCTCTACCGTTTCGAACTCTTCGCGGCTGCACTGGCCGGACCGGTATTTCCCGGCGTATACGGCTGTTTCGTTGACGTCGATGTCTTTTCCGTTATGATGACCGGGATACATGGGGCCACCATTTACGACGATGGCGGGCAGGTTCAGCCGGGCAGCGGCCATGAGAATGCCCGGCACGATTTTATCACACGAACCGAGGAGGACCATTCCGTCCAGCATGTGGGCCTGAACCATGATTTCGATGCTGGCGGCAATGATTTCGCGGGACGGGAGAATATAATGCATGCCGTCGTGGCCCTGGGCGATGCCGTCACAGCCACCGATGGTGCCGAATTCACAAGGCGTGCCGCCGTTTTCCTCAATCCCGGCACGGACGTATCCGGCAATGCGTTTTAGATTATACTGTCCCGGGCAGATATCATTCCAGGTGTTTACAATAGCGATGAATGGCTTTTTAAAATTTTCGTCGTTATAGCCCATAGAACGGTACAGGCCGCGGGCCAGGGCTCCCTTGTCCGGGTCGCCAATAAACGATGCACTTCTCCATGTCATATAGATGCACTCCTTTTCTTGTATCCTAGTATTCGTTTTATGTACATAAAGTATACGTTTTCTTTCTCATAGGTGTCAATGAAGAAAGAGGAGATCCTGTCTAGTATGAATAATCTATATGCTTTATAGAGAATACATGTGTCCTGTGCATACAAAAACCGGCCCTGTCATGGACAAGGCCGGATCTGGCGGTGCGATATGAAGTCTCAGGCAAAGTAGGTGGGATAAAACTCCTTCAGACCTTTGAGCAGGGGGAGGACACGGACGACATGAGGTCCCATTACATGCAGAGCCGCTTCTTCGTCCTGTTTTTTGATGGCTTCCACAATCTGGCGATGCTGGTCGAGTACGATTTCCATCTGATTGACCCGAGACATGGTGACCAGCACGCGGGCGCGGAGATAATTGAGGTCCGTTTTGGTGAGGTAATCCCAGATGCGGCTGCGATGACAGCCATCGAAAATAGTCTTATGCAGTACTTCGTCCAGCTTGAACAAGGTGGTATTATCTGATTTGGCAATGGCCTGCTGCTCCCGGACCAGGTTATTTTCCAGGCGTTTCAGGTGTGTCTTAGGAAATTTTTTGCATGCCTGCTTGATAATCGCACATTCCACGGCCTGGCGCATAAAACAGGAATCGTCGAGCTGTTCTGTCTGAATCCGCGATACGGTCGTTTTTCGCTGGGGAACGATATCGAGCAGTTTCAGCTGGGCCAGGCGCACGAAGGCATCACGTACGGGTGTGCGGCTGATATCGAGCTGGGAGGAAATGTCTTGTTCTGAAATAGCGGTACCGGGAGCGAGCTGGAAGGACACGATATTGCTGTACATCATGCGGAAAACATATTCCCGGCTGTTTTCCCTTGGTTTTTTAGGTGATAGTTTTAGTTCTGTCATAATTAATCCTCTGTAAACGTTATAGATCCATGCTATAGGTTATTATAGCATAGATGATGTATGTTTTGCTATGTATGTCAAAATATTCAAAGGATCTAATCATATTTCAACAATGTCGGAAAAAACGATGGCGGAGGCGCGTTTCAGGTATGATTGAAGGTGATGGTATGCTCTGTTGCTATTACGAACTTGCATTTTGATTCAATGTGAAACGTGTTATGATTATAAATAGGGAGTTTCTTACAGAGGAGTGGTATGTATGAATCAATTCAAGGAAAAAATTCAAAAGGGAGAAGCATTACTGGGGACATTCATTGAACTGAATAATCCGGCTATTGCCCAGATTGCCGGGCTGGCAGGATATGATTTCGTCATTCTCGATGGAGAACACGGTGAAATCGCCGTTGAAGATGCAGCTAATCTGGCACGGGCGGCAAAACTGGCAGGGACTGCCGCTATTTTCCGCGTCAATACGAATGATCCGACCCTCATTGGCAAAGTACTCGATACAGGCGCTGACGGTGTAGAAATTCCGGAGATCGGCTCTGCTGAAGAAGCGGAACGGGCTATCAAAGGCGCAAAATTCACACCGGAAGGCGAACGGGGATGCAACCGCTTTGTCCATGCCGGCGAATATGGCCGCATGACAAGTGAACAGTTTTTTGGCCAGTCTAACGCCAATACTATTGTCGTGCTTCAGGTAGAAGGACAGGACGGAGCTAGAAATATTTCAGATATCCTGAAAGTCAAAGGCGTCGATGTCGTATTCATCGGGCCGTACGACCTTTCGGCATCTCTCGGCATTCCGGGACAGACGGAACATCCCAAGGTCCTGGCCCAGATTGATGAAATTTTGAAATTGGGCAAGGAAAACGGCGTAGCCATCGGTCTGTATGTAGACAGCATCGAATCGGCCATCAACTGGAAAAAGAGAGGCGTACAGTATCTGGCCCTCCAGACGGATACAGTCAGCCTGTATCAGCATTTCCAGGCCAATACAGATGCCTTCCACGCAGAATAAGACTATAGGTGCACACATATAAAAATGGGACTGTCTTCATGAGCTGACCCCCAATTGTTAGACCTAACATCTAACGATTGGGGGTCAGCTCATAACTGAGTCCCTTTTTTAGAAGAGGCTATTATGTTATAGCCCCAAGGTCTAACTTTTTGGGGTCACATCATCGGGCAGTCCCATTTTTTTTATATAGTGGTTTGCCGGTGTGATACCGGTGACGTCCTTCTCCAGATTAGGCAATCTATGGTATGATAGGATAGTACAGGAGAGGAGGATGGCTGTGAATATGATGCAGATGGGGATGCTGGTCGTCGTGGCTTTTGTCATTTTTGTCATACTGGCATCTATGGGCGTGATACATTAATATGCGAGGCAAATGAAAGAATAGAGGGTAGATAATTGGCGGAAATCGGGTATGATTTACCTATACCTCTGGTGGTAACAATTATCGGTAAGGGGGATTTTGTATGGCAACTTTGGTGAGTTCGCAGAATACGTGGATGCTCATGACGATTATGTGTGGAGCCGTAGCGGTTTCCATCTATCTGGAACAAAAATATACCTGGGCTTCCCGGATTTCCGGTGCCGTCATCGCGCTGGTCATGGCCTTGGTTCTGGTTAATACGGGGATTATTCCTACGAGTGCGCCCCTTTATGACGATGTCGTCTGGGGCTATGCTGTGCCACTGGCTATCCCGCTCCTTCTGCTGCAGGCAAATCTGCAGAAAATATGGAGGGAAACGGGACGGCTGCTCTTTATTTTTTTGATCGGGTCTGTCGGTACGGTCTGTGGAGCCGTCCTGGGAACCTGGCTGTTGGGGCCGTTCGTACCGGGACTCCCCAAAGTCGCGGCCATGATGACCGGTTCGTATATTGGCGGCGGCGTGAATTTTACGGCCCTGGCCGATGCATTCAAGGCTGGCGGTACTCTCGTTTCTTCGGCGACAGTTGCCGATAATCTCAATATGGCAGTCTATTTCCTGGTACTGCTGGCTATTGCTGGCAATGCCTTTTTCCGCCGGGTCTATACACATCCCCATATTGATGCCGTATTGCAGAACGGCGTATCGGAAGAAGGAAAGACGCTGGCTGCGGCCTACTGGGGGAGAAAAGATATTTCCCTCAAGGATATTGCCATTGATCTGGCCTACGCAGTCATTGTCGTAACGATTTCCAAACTGATTGCGGCAGGACTGGCCGGTATCATTTCAAAGGGAAACTGGTTCCTCGATATGTGCAATACCTTCTTTGGCAGTCAGTATGTGTGGATTACGGTCATTTCCATGGTGTATGCGACGTTTTTTGCCAAAAAGGCAGCTACTATGCATGGCGCTCAGGAAGTGGGTACTTATTTCATCTATCTCTTTTTCTTTGTTATCGGTGTGCCCGCATCGATTATGGAAATCCTGCGTAATGCACCGCTGTTGTTTGTCTTCTGTTTCCTCATGGTTGTCATCAATATGGCTTTCTGCTTTATCGGTGGCAAATTGTTCCATTTCGATCTGGAAGATATCATTCTGGCATCCAATGCCAATATCGGCGGGCCGACGACGGCTGCCGGTATGGCTATTTCCCAGGGGTGGACCCGGCTGGTCGGTCCTTCCATGCTGGTAGGTACCTTCGGCTACGTCATTGGCACCTACCTGGGTATTATCGTCGGCAGTTTGCTGGGAGCCTGATTACGAAAAATTTGTTAAAACGGAGTTGTACTAAGATGAACGTCAGTTTATTTTCGTACGGCTCCGTTTTTGTTATATGATATTGACAAAAATGAACACTTTTTCTTGCTCATGAGGTATAATAAACATATATACAGTGAATAAGGAGGCGCGGATTCATGAATATTGAACGATATCGTGTCAAAGAAGGTGAAAAGGTAGACCTCAGCCAGTATGCCACGGCGTGTGACGTAGACATTGACAAGAAAAAGGTAAAAAAAGAGTGGATGCCCCGCGTGATGGAAGAACTGAACGGATGGCAGGAAAAGCTGTATGCCGATAACCATTATGGAGTCCTCATTGTATTGCAGGCTATGGATGCGGCAGGAAAAGATGGTACGGTCAAACATGTCTTTGCCCAGCTGGATCCGGCAGGTGTACATGTGACCAGTTTCAAACAGCCCAGTGTCGAAGAAAAAGATCACGACTATATGTGGCGGATTAATAAAGCCCTGCCCAGCCGCGGTGAAATAGGTATATTTAATCGTTCCCACTATGAAGATGTCGTCGTGACTCATATCCACAACCTGATCAAGAGTGACGGCATGCCGGAAAAATTGATTGGCAAGGATATATGGGAACGCCGCTACCGCCAGATTAGGGACTGGGAACGGTATTTATCGGAAAATGGATTTCCCATGGTCAAGATTTTCCTTCACGTGTCCAAGGATGAACAGAAAAAACGCCTCATAGACCGGATCGTGACTAAACAGAAGAACTGGAAATTTTCCATGTCCGATATCAACGAACGGAAATATTGGAACCGCTACCAGAAAATATACGGGGAAGTCCTGAGTGCAACATCGACTAAGTATGCGCCGTGGTATATTGTACCGGCTGATGATAAATGGTATACCCGGTACGTCGTAGCTCAGATTGTCCTGGAAAAGCTGCGGGCTATCAAACCGGATTTTCCCAAACTGGCGCCGGATGTGGAAAAACAGCTGGCACAATTCCGCATGCTGCTCAAGGAAGTCAACCTGGACGATCTTAAAAATATCAAGACTATTATTGAAAAGAAATAAAATAGTAGTCATGACAGAAATACGAAATAATCATGTATACAAGATGTTTTTCTCATGAGTAAAGCGTTTGACCTTGACTTATTTTTCACAAATTTCGTATAATAAAAAAGAACAAAACTTCTTTATTTATCTTAATAAATTTATGGGTAACAGGAACCTGATACCGCTGGACAGGGATGCATCGGCGGATTTATCCGGCATGACCGGACGGGTTTTTGCATAAGGAGGTAACAACAGATATGTACAAACTTTCACAAATTGCAGAAGAGTACCAAAAGAAACTCGTGACGCCGCAGGAAGCGGCAGCTGTCGTCAAAAGCGGAGACCGTGTATCGTACGGCCTTGGCTGTTCGGCACCGTATGATACGGATAAAGCGCTGGCCGACCATATCAATAAGGATGGCTTGAAAGATGTGGAAATCATCGATGCGACGCTGATTCAGGATCATCCGTTCTTTACCTATACGGAAACGGAATCCAACGATCAGGTCCGTTTCGTATCGGGCCATTTCAATGGATTCGACCGCAAGATGAATAAAGCCGGCCGCTGCTGGTTCATGCCGCTCCTCTTTAATGAACTGCCGAAATACTGGAGCCATAAAAAAGTGGATGTCGCCATTTTCCAGGTACATCCGATGGATAAATGGGGCAACTTCAATCTGGGGCCTCAGGTAGCCGATTTAAGGGGTATTCTCAAATCGGCGGATAAGGTCATCGTAGAAGTCAATCAGAAAATGCCGAAGGCACTGGGCTATGAAACGGAACTGAATATTGCCGATGTCGATTTCATCGTCGAAGGGTCCAACCCGGATATGCCGATTGTCCCGAATAAACCGTCGACCCCGGTCGATGATAAAATTGCCAGCTTCGTCGTACCGATGATCAAAGATGGCAGTACGCTGCAGCTCGGTATCGGCGGGATTCCGTCCGCTATTGGCCATAAACTGGCAGAATCGGATGTCAAAGACCTGAGCGGTCATACGGAAATGCTGGTAGATCCCTATGTCGAATTGTACGAAGCCGGGAAAATTACCGGTAAAAAGAATCGCGACAGAGGTAAAATCATGTATACCTTCGCCGGTGGCACACAGCGTCTGTATGATTTTATCGATGACAACCAGATCGTGTTCAATGCACCGGTCAACTATGTCAACAATATCAATGTCGTTGCCAGCATTGACAACTTTGTTTCTATCAACAGCTGCATCAACCTTGACCTTTATGGTCAGGTCTGCGCCGAATCGGCAGGTTACCGCCATATCAGTGGTACCGGCGGTGCGCTGGACTTCGCACAGGGAGCCTATCTTTCCGAAGGTGGCCAGGGCTTCATCTGCGTCCATTCGACGCGTAAACTGAAAGATGGCAGCCTGGAATCGCTGATCCGCCCGACTCTGACTCCGGGATCTGTCGTCACGACACCGCGTTCGGCCGTTCACTACATCGTTACCGAATACGGCGTAGCCCTCCTCAAAGGCCAGTCCACATGGCAGCGGGCAGAAGCGCTGATTAATATTGCTCATCCTGATTTCCGGGAAGAACTCATTAAAGAAGCAGAAAAAATGGGCATCTGGACGAAGACGAGCAAGACAGAATACTGATCCTGATACGGATATTTGCATAAAGACGGGGCCGCATCCCATGGGTATACACTCATGGGATGCGGCCCCGCTTTTTGTTTCTCTTTTATTTCAGTACGGCACCCGTATTGGCCGATGTGACCAGCCGGGCATAACGGGACAGGTAGCCTGTTTTGACTTTCGGTTCCGGTTGTTTCCAGGCAGCTTTGCGGGCGGCCAGTTCTTCGTCGCTGACGCAGAGTTCCAGCTTGCGTTGTGGGATGTCGATGGAAATGATATCCCCGTCGTGGATGAGGGCGATAGGGCCGCCTTCCATGGCTTCCGGTGAAATATGGCCGATGCAGGCTCCGCGACTGGCACCGCTGAAACGGCCGTCTGTCAGAAGGGCGACTTTAAGCCCCATGCCGGTGATGACGGCTGTCGGGTTGAGCATTTCTCTCATGCCCGGCCCGCCCTTAGGCCCTTCATAGCGGATGACGACCACATCTCCTTCGTGGATTTTACCGCCGATGATGGCTTCGATGGCATCTTCTTCGGCATCAAAACAGCGTGCCGTTCCTTTGTAGACGAGGAGATCCCGGTCTACGGCGCTTTCCTTGATGACCGATCCGTCGGGAGCCAGATTACCTGTCAGGATAGCGATGCCGCCTTTATGCATATAGGCGTTTTCCACACCGTGGATGACTTCATGGTTCAGGATTTCTGCATGTTCGATGCGGCTGGCAATGGTGCCGGTGACCGTCTGCGCTCCCGTATGGATGAGTCCCAGTTTGGTCAGTTCCTTCATGACGGCGCTGATACCGCCGGCTTCATCCAGGTCCTGCATATGGTACGTACCGCCCGGGCTCATCTTCGTGATATAAGCTGATTTACGGCTGATTTCATCGAACACGCGGAGCGGCAGGTCTACACCCGCTTCGTGGGCGATGGCGGGCAGGTGGAGCGCCGTGTTGGTCGAACCGCCAATGGCCATATCGACGGCGATGGCATTTTCAAAGGCTTCGCGGGTCATAATGTCGCGGGGGCGTATATCGCGGCGCACGAGATCCATGATGACTTCGCCGGCTTTTTTGGCCAGCATGCGGCGCCGTCCGAAATAGGCAGCCGGAATCGTGCCGTTGCCGGGAAGACCCATGCCCAGTACTTCCGTAAGGCAGTTCATGGTATTGGCTGTGAACAGACCGGCACAGGAGCCACAACCCGGGCAGGCCCGTTCTTCCATGTCTTCCAGCTCGTCTGGCGTAATCTGGCCCGATTCCACTTTACCGGCGGCTTCGAACATGGTGCTGACGCTGATATCGCGTCCCTGGTAACGGCCAGCCAGCATAGGTCCTCCGCTGACGACGACGGCAGGAATATTCAGGCGGCCGGCAGCCATGAGCATAGCCGGTACGATTTTATCGCAGTTGGGAATGAGGACCAATCCGTCGAAGGCGTGGGCGGTGGCTACGGCTTCGATGGAATCACAAATCAGTTCACGGCTGGACAGGGAAAATTTCATGCCGTCATGGCCCATGGCGATGCCATCACAGACGCCGATGGCGGGAAATTCAATCGGCGTGCCTCCGGCCGCGGCTACGCCGAGTTTGACGGCCTGGGCGATTTCCCGGAGATGGATATGGCCGGGGATGATTTCGTTAAACGCGTTAACGACGCCGATCAGCGGTTTGGACAAGTCTTCATTGGAATAGCCCATGGCATGGAATAACGTACGATGAGCCGTACGGGTACTGCCTTTTTTTACGATATCACTACGCATAAGGTACCTCCTTTATGAATATATGCATTATATCTAATATATGATAGTCAGGCATTGCGTGTCGCAGCCTGTTTTAGTCCTTGCTGTCCCAGATACCAGGTGACGAACTGATGGGCGATGCGGCCGTTGCGTCCGGAATGCTCGTGCTCCCAGCGTACGCCGAGAATCCGTAGTGTTTCTTTATCGAGAGAAATGCCGGATTTTTCCAGTTCATGGCCGATCATAGCCAGATATTCGTCCTGGGTGGGCTGGGTATAATGCAGGATGAGGCCGAACCGGTCTGACAGGGAGATAGATTCGTTGGCACTGTCCTGCATGTAGATATCATCGATCTGGTCGCTGCGGTCCTGCCAGGATTCCCGCAGGAGATGGCGGCGGTTGCTGGTCGCGTAAATGAGGACATTGTCCGGCTGGGGTGTCACCCCGCCGTCGATGACCGATTTCAGGTATTTGTACTCCGTTTCCCCTTCGTCAAAGGACAAGTCGTCGAAAAAGAGGATGAATTTCAGATTTTTACTGGCACATAGCCGTTCCATAACGGCTGACAGCTGCGATAACTGGCCACGGGCAATTTGTACCAGGCGCAGTCCACTGTCCCGGTAACGGCTTACCAGTGCTTTGACGGCGGTCGATTTGCCTGTGCCGCGTGCCCCTGCAAGGAGTACGTTGTTGGCCCGGTGACCGGCGATAAATGCCTGTGTGTTGGCCAGCAGCTTTTCTTTCTGCCGCTGGTAGGCAATGAGGTCGTCCCAGTCATATACGGGAAAATCGCGGATTCCCGTAAGGCGGCCTGATGAAGAAAGGCGGAATGCCGTAAACCGGGCCAGCGAACCACTGCCATGGGTCTTATAATGGTCTAACAGTATCTGTGCTGCCCATCCGGGAGATTCTGCCTGTATGAGTGCTTTCATCAGATCATCCCGTTCATGAGAGCGGATTGGGACAGCCGGCACATAGGAAGACAGAAAGTCACGACCGGTGAGTTCCCGTGTATCGATGCGCAGCCATGGCAGTAATACAGCCATATCCGAGGCCAGGGCCGCCATGAGGCCGGGGCCGTACGTACCATTCTGTTCCAGCGTCCGCGAGGCCGTATTATCGCCCCAGATGAGCTGATAGGTCAGATAGGCTGGCAGCAGGTTTCCTGAAAGTCCCAGTTGTTCAGCTTTTTCAATGAGCTGGGCAGCCAGACGGGATTGCAGGCTCTCTGATTCCGGGGATTGCTGCAGGGACTGCAGTGTCTGGATAAGAGAATCTGTCAGCAAGTCACGACAGACGAGGAGTTGTTGCAAATCGGGACAAATCATAATGTCTCCTTCCTACGTTTCCATATGCTTGACCGCATCTTTTCCGCGTGACAGGCTGATAGAACCAGTGCGGGCGATTTCCAGTATTTCATAATACTGCAGCATATTCAGCATGGCATCGATATGATCCTCCCGGCCGGCAAGGCGGAAAATCAGGGATTGTTTGTCCACGTCTACGATTTTGGCATGGAACAGTTCCGCCAGATTACTCAGTTCAATCCTGTCTTTCGCCGTGATGTACCGGATTTTAATCAGGGCCAGGTCATAGCTGACGAATGGCTTGTCATCGAGAATGACGATTTTGATGACATTGATTAGTTTGGCCAGCTGGTTGACGGCCTGATCCAGTTCCCAGTGATCTTTTACTTCTACGATGATATTGATGCGCGTAATATCGGCGTCTTCGGTATAGCCGGCATTGATAGCTTCGATGTTGATGCCACGGCGGCTGATGAGGCCGGCGACATGGGTCAGGACGCCAGGTTTATTATCTACGAGCAGAGCCAGATGTTGTCTCATGTACGGCTGCCTCCTTCCAGAATCATTTCGTTCAGACGTTTACCGCCGGGTACCATGGGATAGACGTTTTCATCGGCGGGGATGCGGACTTCCAGAAGAGCCGGTCCCGGAACGGACAGGAATTTTTCTATGGCTTCATCCAACGTATCCGGCGTTGTGGCCGTAAAGCCGGGAACTCCCATGGCTTCTGAAATAGCGGGAATGCGGTTTCCTTTTTTCAGGAGAGATGCTGCGTAGCGGCGGTGATAAAACATGCGCTGCCACTGATTTACCATGCCTAGGACACTGTTGCAGAGAACGACGGTCTTGACAGCAATGCCGTTATCGGCCAGCGTGGCAAATTCCTGACAATTCATCATGATGCTGCCATCGCCGCTCAACAGGAGAACCGTCTGCCCGGGACAGGCGAGTTTGGCTCCCATGGCAGCCGGGAGTCCGTATCCCATCGTTCCCAGCCCGCCGGAAGTAATGAAATGGCGGGGCTTTTCCGTGTCGTAAAACTGGGCGGCCCACATCTGGTGCTGGCCTACGTCAGTGACGACAATGGTATCATCATCCAGACGCTGGTTCAGTTTTTTAATCAGCACTTCTGGGGAAATTTGATTTTCCAGATGTCGGCAGGCAAATGGATGATCTTTCTTCATTGCCAGAACGTGATTGCGCCATTCCTGATATTGTTTTTTGTACGGTGTCCGCCCTTGTTGCACCTGATTGGCCAGCAGTGGCAGGGACCAGCGGAGATCGCCGCCGACACTGATATCAGCGTGGACGATTTTATTGATTTCCACCTTATCGATATCGAAATGGACAATCCGGGCATTTGGCGCAAAATTTTCGGCATCGCCGGTCACGCGGTCGTCGAAACGGCTGCCGATGGCCAGCAGCAGGTCGCATTCCATGACGGCCATGTTAGCTGCATATGATCCGTGCATACCGACCATTCCCAGGTGATTGGCATAGCTGTCTGGTACGGCTCCTTTGCCCATCAGCGTCGTGATGACCGGAATCTGCGTTTTTTCTACAAAGGAACGCAGATAGCCGGACGTATTGGAAAGGATGACGCCACCACCGGCCAGAAGCAGCGGCTTGTGTGCGGCAGCCAGTGCTTCTACGGCCTGGGTGACATGGTCTTCCTGACCGATATAGCGGCCGCTGTACCCCCGCAGATGGACCGTTTTAGGATATTTGAAATTCAGTGTAGCATCGAATACATCTTTAGCGATATCGATCAGGACAGGACCAGGCCGGCCCGTCGAGGCGATGTAAAAGGCTTCTTTCAGGATATGAGGCAATTCTTCCACGTCTTTTATCAAGTAATTATGCTTGGTAATCGGCGTCGTTATGCCGGAAATGTCGGCTTCCTGGAAGGAATCACGGCCAATCAGGCTGGTGGTGACCTGACCGCTGATGATGACCAGCGGAACGGAATCCATGTTGGCTGTCGCAATGCCCGTAACCATGTTACAGACACCGGGACCAGAAGTAGCAAAGCAGACTCCTGTTTTTCCCGTCGCCCGGGCATAACCATCGGCTGCATGGATAGCACCTTGTTCATGACCGGTAAGAATATGTGGAAATTCTGCCTTATATAATTCATCGTATAACGTCAGTACGGTGCCGCCGGGATAACCGAATACGACAGACACGCTTTCTTTTTTCAGGCATTCGATAATTGCCTGTGCACCATTGATGTTCATTGCCCCATTCCCTCTTTCTTATTATTCTGGTTTTTCTTCGTTCAGCCAGGACATCATCTTGCGCAGTTTGGCCCCTACTTCTTCAATGGGATGTTCGGCGTGCTGGCGGCGCATCGCCAGGAAATGGGCCCGGCCGGCAGCCTTGTTTTCCAGGAGCCAGTCTTTGGCAAAGGTTCCGTCCTGGATATCGTGCAGTACATCTTTCATCGCCTGTTTCGATGCATCGCTGATGACCCGCGGACCGGCCGTGTAATCGCCGTATTCTGCCGTATCGCTGATGGAATAGCGCATCTTGGCCATGCCGCCTTCGTACATGAGGTCTACGATCATCTTCATTTCGTGGAATGTTTCAAAATAGGCGATTTCCGGCTGATAGCCTGCTTCGCACAGCGTTTCGAATCCGTTGGTGATGAGTTGGCAGATACCCCCGCAGAGGACGGCCTGTTCGCCGAAGAGGTCCGTTTCCGTTTCTTCCTGGAACGTCGTCTGGATGACGCCGGCCCGGGTGCCGCCGATACCGCGGGCATAGGCCAGGGCGATGTCAAAAGCCTGACCGGAAGCATCCTGTCCGACGGCAAAAACGTCGGGGACGCCGCTGCCTTCGACGAACTGGCGGCGTACGATATGGCCCGGGCCTTTGGGGGCTACCATGAAGACATCGACGTCGTCGGGCGGGATGATCTGCTTGAAGTGGATATTGAAGCCGTGGGCAAAGGCCAGGGCACTGCCCGGTCTGAGGTTATCCCGGATTTCGTTTTTATATACGTCGGCCTGTTTTTCATCGGGAATGAGGACCATGGTGATGTCCGCACCGGCGACGGCTTCGGCGACGGTCTGGACGGTAAGACCGGCTTTACGGGCTTTTTCTGCCGATTTGCTCCCTTTATAGAGGCCGATGGTGACATCGATCCCGCTGTCGCGGAGGTTGAGCGCATGGGCGTGGCCCTGGCTGCCGTAGCCGATGATAGCGACTTTCTTTCCTTCCATAGCTTCCCAATTGACATCCTGATCATAAAACACTTTTGCCATATTAATTTCCCCCTTAATGCTTTTTCTGATAAAGAATAAAAAAAATCCGTCCCTTATAAGGGACGGATTGTATATCCGCGTTACCACCCAAATTCTTCACTACGGCGAAGCTCCTCACAACGTACCAACATACGCGTTTCCAGTAACGTGGAAATACCGTTGATGCTTAATACATTCAGCATCACTCTTCAGGGAGGATTTTCGTCTGTCTTGTATTACCGGCTTGCACCAAGTGCCGGCTCTCTGTAAATACCAAGGGCAGAGTACTCGTTCCCGTCATCAGATTTAGTCTTTATGTGCTTGCTCCCTGAGGACTCCTGTCCCTTGAGAGAAGTTGTGAACATTGTAACGGAACTATTCCTGTTTGTCAATAGAAAATATAGCCCGGAGGAATAGAACAAAACGGCGGTTTCGAATAATTAAGGGTAAACAAAACATGTTTTATAAAAACGACGTTAAAAATTAGTATATTAATAAAATACATTATAAAAACAAAAACAAATTAATGGGTCTGCTTTTACATCCCCCGGAGTAAAGGGGCGGATATCAGGCAAATACCTTCCAAAGACCGATGAGTACCAGGGCCATGATGATGATGAAACTTATCACGCGGGTTTTGGAAAAGATTTTGGGATCATTGACCGTTCCTGGCGTCGGTTTGGGGGCTTCTACCTGCTGGGTGCCGCAGATCGGGCACATCCGTACGCCATCGCGCAGTTCAGTGCCGCATTTTTTACAAATCATATATGTCATCTCCTGAAATGTTGTTTTATATTTCCACCTGTATCATACCATGAGCGGAAGGGTCTTGCTAGTGTGCATTCCGGCATTTGTGATATAATGGAGCAAAAAGAAAAAGAGGGGGAACTGCTATGGGAATGAATGATACACCTTCTGGTGAACGCGTACATATTGGCTTTTTTGGCCGCCGCAATGCCGGTAAATCCAGTGTTGTCAACGCTGTGACCGGACAGAATCTGGCTATTGTGTCGGATACGAAGGGGACGACGACTGATCCGGTGTATAAGGCCATGGAACTTTTGCCGCTGGGACCGGTACTGATCATTGATACACCGGGGTTTGATGATACAGGGGCTTTGGGGGAACTGCGCGTGGCGCGGACACGGCAGGTGCTCAATAAAACGGATATAGCGGTCCTGGTCATCGATGCAGCAGAAGGAATGCAGCAGAGCGACAAAGAGACGCTGGACCTGATCCGGGAAAAACAACTTCCCTATATTATCGTTTATAATAAGAGTGATTTAACTACTGTACCCAATCAGATTCCCGATGATGTTTTATATGTCAGTGCCAGAAACAATACGGGCATTCATGAATTAAAAGAACGGATGGCCCGGCTGAAACCGCAGGATACGGGAGTTCCTATCGTGCGGGATATGGTACATCGGGGAGATTTTTTTGTACTCGTCGTACCTGTCGATTCGGCGGCTCCGAAAGGGCGGCTGATCCTGCCCCAGCAGCAGACTATACGGGATATACTCGATGCAGACGGGACGGCCATCGTCGTCAAGGAAACGGGGCTGAAAGATACCCTGTATCGTCTGGGCCAGAAGCCACAGATGGTCATTACCGACAGTCAGGCTTTTAAGCGGGTGTCAGCCGATACGCCGGATGACATTACGCTGACTTCTTTTTCCATTCTCATGGCACGCCACAAAGGCTTCCTGGATATTGCCATAGAAGGGGTGAGAGCCCTGAAACAACTCCAGGACGGCGATACGGTGCTTATTTCAGAAGGATGTACCCATCATAGGCAGTGTGACGATATCGGGACTGTCAAAATTCCCCGCTGGCTGCAGCAGTATACGGGGAAAAAGCTGGTCATTGAAACGTCTTCCGGACGGGATTTCCCTATGGATCTGACAAGATATGCCATGGTCATTCACTGCGGTGGATGCATGTTGAATGAACGGGAAGTGGCAGCACGGATGCAGCGGGCACAAAGACAGCATGTACCCATTACAAATTATGGGATTTTTATTGCCTGCATCCATGGGATACTGAAACGCAGCCTGGCGCCATTTCCCGATTTACAGAAACGGGTCCCGTAGAGGAGAGAACGATGGAACGCTGGCTTATTTTGAAAATACAATCGGTTTTATTCCATAATCCCGCCGCAAGGGAAATCGCCGTCGGGATGGCCCGCTGGGGATTCTGGGCGTATATCCTCTATGGCCTTGTGCAATGGTTCCGCCCGGGAAATCTGCCGCAGCAGATCCGGCGCCGGCAATCAATGACAGAGGCCCTGTTTTCCGTGGGGATCAGTTCTTTCTTTTCCTTTCTCATATCGCTCATATGGCGGCGTCAGCGTCCCTTTGCCGCCCATGGTTCCGTAAGGCAGGCGGTCATACATAAAAATAACGCGTCCTTTCCCAGTAACCATACGATGAATGCAGCAGCTGCAGCACTGACGGTATTTCGTTATCAAAAGAGGTCAGGGACGGTGCTCCTGATATGGAGTATACTAATTGGCGCATCGCGGATTGCCTGCGGTGTACATTATGTGACAGATATTTTAGGCGGAATGATTCTGGGATATATGAGCAGCCGCATTGCCGGACGGAGCAGACTGGTTCGTCTGGTATCTTTTTTGGTGCCAGTGGTTTTGAAAATAGGCAGAAAAAGATAAAATAATTAGGGATGTATTGACGAATAAATTCGAAAATACGTTCAAATTAAAACGTAATTATTGATATTTAAAATAGCGTACTATAAACACGTAGTGGTATACAGCTGGCACATAATAATGTGCCAGCTTTTTATGAGCCCGAAAATGCGATATATAAGGCATTTGCGGACTTTATTAAAATTAGATTAAAAAATAAATAAAACACAATGATGTTATTTTTCTTGTAAAAATACATTATTTAGCATACAATAAATTTGTCAATAAGAGTACGGCAACGTACTTGAGGATACCGCTTATAAATCACAAGAGAGAGGAGAGTAACACATTATGGCAAAGAAAATTTTTAAAACAATGGACGGTAATGAAGCGGCTGCATACATAGCGTATGCCTTTACAGAAATCGCTTCTATTTTCCCAATCACACCGTCATCCCCTATGGCTGAACACGTAGATGAATGGGCAGCCCATGGTCGGAAGAACTTGTTCGGGACGACGGTCCAGGTACAGGAAATGCAGTCTGAAAAAGGGGCAGCCGGTGCAATGCATGGCGCATTGAATGCCGGTGCGCTGACGACGACCTTTACTTCGTCCCAGGGCATGATGATCATGCTTTCCAACATGTTCAAGATTTCCAGTGAACTTCTGCCTGGCGTATTCCACGTAGCATCCCGTACAGTAGCCACCAACGGGTATACGATTTTTGCCGGTCATGATGATGCCATGGCTATGCGTGGCACGGGCATCAGCATGATGTGTGAATCGAGCGTACAGGAAGTCATGGATCTGGCTGCCGTCGTCCATGCAACGGCTATTTCCTGCCGCATTCCTATCCTGAACTTCTTCGATGGATTCCGTACATCTCACGAAATTCAGAAGATAGAAGTCATCCCTTATGAAGAGCTCCGCCCGATGCTGGATATGGAAGCCGTCAAGGCGTTCCGTGCCCGTGGCATGAACCCGGATGATCCGGAAGCGATTTCTTTCTGCGAACCGGCAGAAACGTATATGCAGCATCGTGAATCGTTGAATAAATTCTATGACCGCGTACCGGATGTAGCCGAAAGCTATATGAAGAAAATCAGCGAAATCACCGGCCGGGAATATCACCTCTTCAACTATACAGGTGCACCGGATGCAGAATTCGTCCTGGTAGCTATGGGGTCTGGCGCACAGACCATTGAAGAAACGGTTAAGATGATGGTTGAAAAAGGCGAAAAAGTAGGCTGCATCAACGTCCACATGTTCCGTCCGTGGTCGGAAAAGCATTTCCTGTCCGTCCTGCCGAATACGGTCAAGAAGATTGCCGTCCTGGACCGCACGAAAGAAACCGGCGCCAACGGGGAACCGTTATACCACAGCGTCGCCGCTACTTTTGCCGCTGCTGACCGGTCGCCGAAGATTTATCATGGCCGTTATGGTATTGCTTCCAAGGAATTCCTGCCGGGCGATGTCGTAGCTGCCTTTGAAAACCTGAAAGCCTTTGAACCGAAGAATGATTTCACACTGAGCATCGTCGATGATGTGACCTATAAATCCCTGCCCCGTGTGGAAGGTGTCCATACAGGCGGTAAAGGCCTCAAAGCATGTAAGTTCTGGGGCTTCGGGTCTGACGGCACGGTCGGTGCCAATAAGAGCGCTATCAAGATTATTGGCGATAATACGGACATGTATGCCCAGGCATATTTTGCCTATGACTCCAAGAAATCAGGCGGTGTCACCGTATCGCATCTGCGCTTTGGTGATACGCCCATCAAGATGCCATATCTGATCAATAACGCCGATTTCATTGCCTGCCACCGCCAGTCGTACGTACATGGTTTTGACCTCCTGAGAGGCATTAAAAAAGGTGGTACGTTCCTGCTCAACACTGTCTGGAAACCAGAAGAACTGAGCGAAAAGCTGCCGGCAAGATTAAAACGGGATATTGCCCGCAATAATGTACAGTTCTACATTATCGATGCTGTAGGTATTGCCCAGAAGATTGGCCTCGGCGGCCGTATCAACATGATTATGCAGTCGGCCTTCTTCAAACTGTCCGAAGTCATTCCTGTAGACCTGGCTATTGATAAACTGAAAGAATCGGTCGTCAAATCTTATGGCAAGAAGGGCCAGAAAGTTGTCGATATGAATAATGCAGCAATCGATGAAGGACTGAAGAATATTGTGAAGATCGACGTACCGGCCGACTGGGCTGATGCACAGGACGAACCGGTTGACCTTTCGAAGCACACGAAATTCTTCCGCGAATTCTCTATTCCGGTCAATGCCCTGGAAGGCGACGACCTGCCAGTCAGTGCATACAACGGCATGGAAGACGGCAGATGGCCGACTGGTACATGCGCAGAAGAAAAACGCGGCGTAGCCATGTTCGTGCCGAGCTGGGATGCAGAAAAATGTATCGGTTGTAACCAGTGTTCCTTCGTCTGCCCGCACGCCGCTATTCGTCCGTTCCTCCTGACGCCGGATGAAGCCGTTAATGCACCGGAAGGTTATCAGGATAAAGAAATCAAAGTAGCTCCGGGATACAAATTCAACATTGTCGTATCGGTCATGGACTGCCTGGGCTGCGGCAGCTGTACTCATGTCTGCCCGAAGGAAGCCCTGACCATGAAACCGTTCGACGACGAAGAATACAAAGCTGCACTGTGGGATTATGTCATTGCCCTGCCGCAGAAGAAGAACCCCATGAAGAAAGATACGGTCATCGGCAGCCAGTTCGAACAGCCGCTGCTTGAATTTACCGGTGCCTGCGCTGGTTGTGCTGAAACGCCGTACTGTAAAGTCGTTACCCAGCTCTTCGGCGATCGCATGATGGTTGCCAATGCTCACGGCTGTTCCTCCGTATGGGGCGGCAGTGCTCCGGACTGCGGTTATACGAAGAATGCCCAGGGTCATGGCCCGGCATGGTCTACGTCCCTGTTCGAAGATAACGCCGAATATGGCTTTGGCATGATGCTGGCAGAACAGGCCGAACGCAAGCTCCTGGAAAAATATATGGACGACGCTATGGACGTTGCCAGCCCGCAGCTGCAGGAAGCATTCAAGGACTGGAAAGAACATAAACTGGAAGGCGAAGGCTCGCGGCAGCGTTCCGATGCTATCATCGCTCTGCTGGAACAGGAAAAAGAAGGCAAGCCGGCTCTGGAACAGGTATATGAAATGAAGAAGTTCCTCGTCAAACGTAGCCAGTGGATCTTCGGCGGCGACGGCTGGGCTTATGATATCGGCTATGGCGGCCTGGATCACGTACTGGCCCAGGGTCAGGATATCAACGTCCTCGTATTCGATACGGAAGTATATTCCAACACGGGCGGCCAGGCTTCCAAAGCAACGCCGACGGCAGCTGTTGCCCAGTTCGCAGCTTCCGGCAAGAAGACGAAGAAGAAAGACCTGGGCATGATGGAAGCCCAGTACGGATATATCTATGTAGCTCAGGTTGCTATGGGTGCTGATAAGAATCAGTTCCTGAAAGCCCTGAAAGAAGCAGAAGCCTATAAAGGTCCGTCTCTGATCATCGGCTATGCACCGTGCATCAACCATGGTCTGAAAGTAGGCCAGGGACAGAGCCAGCTGGAAGAAAAACGGGCTGTCGAAGCCGGATACTGGCATCTGTGGAGATACAATCCGGAACTCAAGAAACAGGGCAAGAATCCGTTCACGCTCGATTCGAAACCGCCGACAGCAAACTTCCGCGATTTCCTCATGGGCGAAACCCGGTTTGCTTCCTTGAAACGTACCTTCCCGGATACGGCAGAAGCTCTGTTTGAAAAGACGGAACAGGATGCCAAAGAACGGTATGAAGGCTATGTCCGCCTGACAAAGGCCTATGATGAAAAATAACACAGATATCATGGCGCCGTAAGGCATGATGATATACACACTCTTGTGTTTATGAGCACAGACACCCCTGGGGATTTCCCCAGGGGTGTTTGCTATCTGTATGGGATTGTTCCTTTCGGTCTATCCCTTGATCCGCTGGCGTTTGTTGCCTACGACGAGGTAGCGGCTGATACTGCGGTAGACCATGAAGGTAAAGAAGAAGAAGCCAAACAGGAATACCAGAGCGTAATCCAGTGTGAGTGGTTCATCCTGTACGTAGTACCAGGCACAGATGAGGGTCAGTATAAGGCTGCCGTACATAGATATGAGGACGCTTACCGTACGTTGTCCCCGGTCGCGCATGGAAAAGAAATCTTTGAAATGGATATAAAAACCGATAGTCGAGAATATAAGCGCTGCCGTGACGATGGCGATGGCAAGGACGCTCAGCTGGAAATAGAGTGAGACGAGAAGCAGTACCATGAGAAAGAGGGTACACAGGAAAATACCTTCCTGACGACGGATATCCTGTTTGTCCTCTTCTTCATAGGTACGGCTATCCCGGTTGCGATGACGTGCCATGGAATCACCTCCTTTGTATACCCTTTATTATAGCATATTTGCCGTGACGGGTTCTGCTTATTCGCGAAAGCGGTATCCTGCACCCCAGACGGTTTCGATATAGATGGGTTTGGCCGGGTCTGGTTCAATTTTTTCGCGGATGCGGTTGATGTGGACCATGACGGTCGCCGTATCGCCTTCGGCATCGAGACCCCAGACTTTTTCAAACAGGCGGTCCCGGCTGAAGACGAGACCTTTATTCTGGGCCAGGAATACGAGTAGCTCAAATTCCTTATTGGTCAGGGTGACTTCCCGGCCGCCGGCGAAGACGCGGTGTTTATCGACGTATATTTCCAGTTCTCCGGACCGGATGACGGCACCGTCGGCAGGAGAAGCTGACCGGGTCAGGCGTTCGTACCGCGTGATATGGGCTTTGACGCGGGCTACGAGCTCCGGCGGGCTGAAAGGCTTGCTGATATAGTCGTCGGCGCCGAGACCCAGTCCGCGGATTTTGTCGATGTCTTCCCGCTTGGCCGATACCATGAGGATAGGGACCTCTTTTTCGGCCCGGATGCGCTTGCAGATGTGGAAGCCGTCCATCCCGGGCAGCATGATGTCCAGCAGAATGAGATCGTATGTGCCGTGGAGGGCCCGGTCCAGGCCTTTTATGCCGTCGGTCTCGATGTCACTTTCGATGGCATTGGCTTCGAGGAAATCCTGTTCCAGTTCGGCGATTTCCTGATTGTCTTCAATGATGAGTATTTTTTTCATATTCTGACTCCTTAGCTGCTGCTGGCAGCGTAATGATGATGGACAGGCCACCGCCGGGCGTTTCCCCGGCAGAGATGGTGCCGTTCATGCCTTCGATGATCTGCCGTACGATAGCCAGCCCGAGGCCGCTGCCTTTTTTGACATCTGTCCGCGCCGCGTCGGTACGGTAGAAACTGTCGAACAGGCGGGGGAGGAATGGCGGTGCCACGCCAGGGCCATGGTCGGCAAAGACGAGGCGGACCTGATCAGGACCGTCTGTTACGGTTATTTCCATCGCTACTTTAGGCTTATCCTTGTATTTGATACTGTTTTCCAGGATATTTTCTACGACCCGTTGGAACTGGGCCCGGTCCAGTTGTACACAGGCTCTTCCAGTCGCCCGGCAGGTCAGGTCCAGTCCCCGTTCAGACAGGCGCTGCCTGTTTTCTCCGGTGTAGTCTTCCATATAGGACGAAAGGGAGACCGGGGTCAGGGAAAAGGACACCTGCCCCAGATCCAGCTTGGAGAACAGGAAGAGCTGTTCTACCAGTTTTTCCATGGTGCAGGCATTCTGGTATATCTGGGTGACGTAGCGTTGTTTCTTTTCTTCGGTCCGGGCAATTCCTTCGAGGATGCCGCTGGCGTATCCTTTGAGCAGGGTCAGAGGGGTCGATAAATCGTGGGAAATACCGGCGATGAGTTCTTTCCTGTTTTTTTCATAGCGCTGCTGGGCTTCACGGGCGCTTTTCAGCTGGCGGCGCATGTGGTCAAAAGCAAGGCAGGTCCGGCCCAGTTCATCGCGGAATGTGGATGTCATGTGATAGTCGAGATTGCCTTTTTCAATTTCTGCCGCTGCCTGACGCAGTGTTTCCAGGGGCTGCAGGATCTGACGGGAGAGCAGATGGGACAGGATGAGGCCGCAGGCGATGATAATCGCGCTGGCCGTGACGATGATGACAATGAGCAGTCCCTGCAGGACGCCTTTGGCCAGTCCGGCGCGGATGCCGCTTTTGGCGATAAATGGCATGGGTCCCGACGCGATGACCGTCGTCCCCGTGTGAAGCGCCGTATAGCGTAAGAAAAATCCGTCGCCATCCCAGATCATGGCCGTGTTCTGACCGCCTGATTTGCTCAGGACCCGTTCGGCCAGGCTGGTGGCATTGCTGCCGGGGGTGACGTACATGGTCCGTCCGTCCCGTATAATGGCCGTGGCGATGCCCAGATCTTCCAGTGTGCGGCAGTCTTCTTTCAGGTCTTTGAGTTTCAGCGGCCCCGGGTGTTCGGCTTTGACGCGCAGGGAGCTGACCGTGTACTGGATGGACAGGGCCGGTCCTTTTTCGGGCCAGAGCGTGGCCAGGTCGCTTTGCTGGGCCGAAAAGCGCAGGCCCTGGAACAGAAGCAGGCCCAGCAGGGTCAGGATGCAGACCGGCACGAGGACCATGGTGACGTTTGCCATGAGCAGTCGCCTTCTCAGGGGGATATCTTGTATATGCAGCATAAGCAGTATCCTTTCTCGTACATATTTTCTCACAGTATATATTGTCATTATATACTGTGTCGGCACAATCTGCCAGAGACCGGATGGGGTATGACAAAAAGGGACCTCCTGTGATGGCCCGGCCATCATAGGAGGTCTCTTTGCAGGTATCAGGCAATGCGGCTGGCCAGGATGTCTCCACTTACGGCATCTATAAGGATGTGGTAGTGGATGTCGCCATCAGAAGCACGGATCTGATAGACAGGATGGAACGCCGTGGCAGCCGGGGTGGCTGGTGCAGCCGGTGCAGTTGCTGCAGGCTGGACATCCGGTGCAGGCCGGGTGTCAGGGGCGGTGCCTTTACCAGTGGCACCGGCTGTGTCATCAGGCCGTGCAGTTCCCGGAGCCGGGGTTCTGTCTTTTTCCCGGTCCTGTTTTTTGTCCCGGTATTTTTTATCTTTCTTGTCCTTTTCTTTATGCCGGTCCTCTCCTTTTTCATGTTTGCTACCTTCAAGGTCTATGAGGGAGATGCGGGAGAAACTAAGGGAGCTTTCGTCTTTCCCGATAGCCTGGGCGGCCAGGGCGCGGGCTTTTTCTTCCGGGATGAGGGTCAGGTTCTGTGCCTGTGCCTGGGCTTCAATCATCTGGGAGATGGCCTGGATCTTCTTTTCTTTATAAGCCTGTTTTTGCTGATGATGATACCAGGCACCTCCGCTGCCGGCGACGGTACAGATGACGATGGCGGTTACGGCGATTTTCGCGTTGCGGGCCGTGAAGATTTTCGATTTCCATGTATGCAGGTACGTATTCCATTTTTCTTGTGTCATGATGTATTCCTCCTCTGTTGTTTACTGACAAGGATAGTGTACAGGTAAAAGCTAAAATCCATCTAAACCGGGGCATAAGAGTTTCGAAAATTTCTCTGTACATCGGGCATTGTCTCTTTGTTGACATCGGACCTTCTATATGGTACGCTGAACGAGGATAACTCATACTGGAAATAACGCCCTGACGGAATCTGTCCCGTGAGGGCATTTTTATTGGGAGGCAGGAATGATAAAAGCTGTAAAGAATTATGATGTCGTTATTATCGGGGCCGGGCCGGCCGGTATTTTTACGGCACTGGAACTGGCCGATAAAGGATATACGATCCTCATGGTAGAAAAAGGACAGGACATCCGCGACCGCATCGCTACGAGCGTCAATCCGCAGGCACTGGCCAAGGACAAGGTACGCAATGTCGTCTGTGGCTGGGGCGGTGCCGGGGCGTTCAGTGATGGGAAACTGACGCTTACCACGGAGTTTGGCGGCAATCTCGACGACTATATGTCCCAGGCAGAGCTGGCGGAAAAAATCAAATACGTCGATTCCGTATACTGCCGCTTCGGCGGTGCTGACCGCAAGGTATACGGTGATGAAAATCCCGAAGAAATCCGCCGCATCCAGCGTCGGGCTGCTGCAGCCGACCTGCGTTTCATCCCGGCCCGGATCCGTCATCTCGGGACGGATGTCAACGCCCAGATCCTGACAAATATGCGCGATTTCCTTGATGGTAAGGCGGATATCCTGTCCGATACGGCGGTGGAACACATCGTCGTTGAAGACGGCACAGTACGGGGCGTCATCATCGACGGCCAGCTCTACGGCTGCCAGTACCTCGTAGCCGCGCCGGGCCGGGAAGGGTCGGAATGGTTCGTCGGCGAAGTAGAACAGATGGGCCTGTCCCTGACATCCAATGCCGTCGATATCGGCGTCCGCGTCGAAATGCCGGCGGAAATCTTTGAACCCATCACGGATATCGTCTACGAATCGAAACTCATATATTTCAGCAAGTCCTTTGATGACCGCATCCGGACGTTCTGCATGAATCCCTATGGCTTTGTCGTCACGGAAAACAACGACGGCCTTTTGACGGTCAATGGCCACAGCTATGCTCACAAGCGCAGTGAAAACACGAATTTCGCCATTCTCGTTTCCAAGAAATTCACTGAACCGTTCCACGAACCGATCCGCTACGGCAAGTACATCGCCCGCCTGGCCAATATCCTTGGCGGCGGCGTCATCGTACAGCGTCTGGGCGATTTCCTCGACGGCCGCCGCTCGACGCCGGAACGGATCCGCCGCGGTCTCGTGCGGCCGACCATGCCCAGCGCGACACCGGGCGATTTGTCGCTGGTCCTGCCGTACCGCCATATGCTGGATATTAAGGAAATGTTCGAAGCCCTGGATAAGGTAGCGCCGGGAGCTAATTCCCGCCACACACTCTTGTACGGCGTGGAAGTGAAATTCTATTCTAACCGCCTGGAACTGAACAATAAACTGGAAACGAAGATTCCTAATTTCTTTGCCATCGGTGACGGGGCCGGTATCACGCGTGGCCTCGTACAGGCATCGGCAGCTGGTGTCACCGTAGGCCAGGAAATCCTGTCGCGCACGCGGCATCATTGACGCGGCGCCAGAGAGACGATACAATGAAAAGATAGAGATTTTGATCTATACCATACGAGGAGGATGTCATTCATGTTAGCATCGAAGTTATATTGCCCGACGCTGCGCGAAATCCCTGCAGAAGCAGAAATCGCCAGCCATCAGTATATGTTAAAAGCCGGTATGATCCGCAAGAACGGCGGCGGTTTGTATTCGTTCCTGCCCTTGGGACGGCGGGTTGAGCTGAAAATCGAAGCCATTGTCCGCGAAGAAATGGACGGAATCGGCGCACAGGAAATCATGATGCCCATCATGCAGCCGGCAGAAATCTGGCATGAATCGGGACGCTGGAACGCTTACGGCCCGGAAATGTTTAAGCTGGAAGACCGTCATGGCAATCATTTCTGTCTGGGACCGACCCACGAAGAACTGATTACGACGCTGGTCCGCAACGAATTGCGCTCGTACAAGCAGCTGCCGGTCACACTCTGGCAGATGCAGAATAAGTACCGCGATGAAATCCGTCCCCGCTTCGGCCTCATGCGCAGCCGTGAATTTGTCATGAAAGACGCCTATTCGTTTGACGTCGATGCCGAAGGACTGCACAAGAGCTATCAGGATGAATACGATGCCTACACGCGTATCTTTACCCGCTGTGGCCTGAACTTCAAGCCTGTCGAAGCCGACAGCGGACAAATCGGCGGCAGCCATACCCACGAATTCATGGCTCTGGCCGAAGCAGGGGAAGCGGAAGTCGTATCGTGCCCGAAGTGCGAATACGCGGCAGATATTGAAAAGGCTGAACCGGCAGCCCTTGCGATGGCAGCAGAAGACGCAAAGGATATGGAACTCATCGAAACGCCGGGCTGCTCTACCATTGAAGAATTGGCAGCCTTTATGAAGATTCCCGTAGAAAAGACTATCAAGGCTGTAGCCTTCACTATCGACGGCGAAAAGACGGTCCTCTGCATGGTCCGCGGCGATCACGAAGTCAACGATGTAGCCGTCCAGAACTTCGTTGGCGGTAATGCCATCGAACCTGCGACGGAAGACGAATTGAAGGCCCATGGCCTGCAGCCGGGCTATATGAGTCCTATCGGCGCTGATACACCCGATAATGAAACGTTCTTCGTCCTCGTCGATCCGACGGCTATGAATGTGCCTAACGGCGTCACCGGTGCCAATAAAGCCGGGTATCATTACCAGAATGTCAATCCGGACCGGGATTTCAAAAACGTCACGGTGGCCACTATCCGCATGATGGTCGAAGGCGATGCCTGCCCGCACTGCGGCGCGCCGGTTCACATCATGCGCGGCATCGAAGTCGGCCAGGTATTTGAATTGGGGACCAAGTATTCCGAATCCCTCCACGCTACCTTCCTCGACCAGGACGGCAAGGCCAAACCGTTCTACATGGGCTGCTACGGCATCGGCGTCACCCGCACCATTGCCGCTGCCATCGAACAGTTCCACGATGATAAAGGCATCATGTGGCCGGTAGCCATTGCTCCGTATGAAGTAGTCATCCTGCCGCTCAACATGAAAGATGAAGAACTGGCCGGTTACGCACAGGATTTGTACCAACAGTTTATGGCCGTTTCCTCTGACGTCGTTCTCGATGACCGCAAGGAACGGGCCGGTGTCAAATTCAACGACGCAGACCTCATCGGCTACCCTGTCCAGGTCGTCATCGGCAAAGATACGAAGAATAACGGCACGGTCGAAATCAAGGTCCGCCGGACAGGCGAAAAAGAAGTCGTAGCCAAGGAACAGGCCCTGACACGGGTACAGGAAATCCTTTCGGATCTGCGCAGCAAAAACATGTAAGAACTGCTGTTCCTGCGCTATTTCCTATGGCTCTGGCGGCAGGGATGGTGTATAATAAAGCGTAAGCTTATTTCCAATATACATCTGTTCAAAGGAGAGATACTCGTGATAGAACGTTATACAAAAGAAGAAATGGGTAAGATCTGGGCTGAATACAATGAATGGAATACTATGAAAGAAGTAGAAATCCTGGCCAGCGAAGCCCAGGCTGAACTGGGGAACGTCCCAAAGGAAGCGGCGAAGGAAATCCGCGAAAAAGCTGCTTTTACGGTAGAACGCATCCATGAAATCGAAGCCGAAACCCATCATGACATTGCCGCTTTTGTATCCACGTTGTCTGAAAATATCGGCGAAGCCGGCAAGTATGTCCATCTCGGCCTGACATCGACCGATGTCAAAGATACGGCACTGGGCTACATGCTCAAACAGGCATCGGATATCCTCATCAAGGACCTGGAAAACTTCCATGCCGTCCTGCGCCGCCGTGCCGTCGAATTCAAATACACTCCCTGTATCGGCCGTACTCATGGAATCCATGCCGAAGCGACTACGTTCGGCCTGAAATTATGCAACTGGATGGCTGAAATCGAACGGGATATCGACCGCATGAAACACGCCAAAAAGACCATCGCCGTCGGCAAGATTTCCGGCGCCGTCGGCACCTATGCCGATATCGACCCGTTCGTTGAAAAATACGTCTGCGAACACCTGGGCATCGAAGCTTCTCCGATTTCTTCCCAGACTTTGCAGCGTGACCGCCATGCTGAATACGTGACGACTCTGGCCGTCATCGCCAGCTCCATCGACAAGATGGCAACGGAAATCCGTCATCTCCAACGGACAGAAGTACGGGAAGCAGAAGAATATTTCAGCCCCAAACAGAAGGGCTCGTCCATCATGCCCCACAAGCGCAATCCCATTACGTGTGAACGCATGTGCGGCCTGGCCCGCGTCATCCGCGGCAATGCCCAGGCAGCCCTGGAAGATGTCGCTCTCTGGCATGAACGGGATATCTCCCATTCGTCCGTCGAACGGGTTATCCTGCCGGACAGCACCATTGCCCTGGACTACATGCTCCAGACCTTTACCCGCGTCATCGACCGTCTCCTCGTATATCCTGACAAGATGATGAAGGACCTCAACCTGACCGGCGGCCTTATCTACAGCCCGATCATCCTCAACACGCTCGTAGAAAAAGGCGCCGTCCGCGAACAGGCGTATCGCTGGGTACAGCGCAATGCCATGAAACGCTGGCTCGAAGGGGAAGATTTCCTGGAAAACCTGAAGAAAGACGAAGACGTGAAGAAATATATGACGGCAGAAGAAATCGAAGGCTGCTTCGACGTCAACAAGATGCTCCGCCATGTCGATACTATCTTCGCCCGCTTCGGCATCTGATCCAGCCGGCTATAGACGATACAATATAAGAAAGAGGGGAGCTGCAGCATGTTACAGATGCCGGCAGCTCCCCGTTTTTGTATAAAAAAGAGAGGCCGCCAGACGAACTGGTTTAACAGCCTGCGAACGGCAGTTTCTTCGTCAAACATCAAACATCAAACATCAAACTATCTATCCCGGAGGTGTACTATGTACTATTTTGACAATGCGGCTACGACGGTACAGAAGCCGCCGGCTGTTGCTGAGGCGGTGTACGAAGTGCTTCATAGCGGCCTGTATGGCAATCCGTCCCGTGGCGCCCACGGGTATTCCCTGCGGGCGTATGAACTGGTGCTGGAGGCCAAAGAGCAGGTAAAAAGCCTGTTTTCTGCCGGGCAGGATTATGAGGTGGCCTTTACGCACAACTCGACGACGGCGCTCAATCTGGTCCTCAAGGGACTGGTGCGTCCGGGAGACCACGTGCTGACGACGATGTGGGAACATAATGCCGTCCTGCGCCCGTTGTACCAGCTGGAGAAAGAAGGTGCCACCGTAGATTTTATCGGCAGTGATGCCCGCACGGGGCAGCTCCGTTATGAGGAACTGGAGCAGAAACTCCGGCTGGAAACGAAGCTGGTCGTATGCAATCATGCGTCCAATGTGACGGGAAATGTGCTGGATATATCCCGCATACGGGCTTTCTGTAAAGCCCATGGCCTGTTTCTCGTCATCGATGCATCCCAGTCGGCTGGCGTCGTTCCCATCGATGTGTCGGACGGGACGATAACGGCTATCTGCTTTACGGGTCATAAATCACTCTACGGACCGGGAGGAACGGGCGGTGTCTGCATCCGCCGCGATGCACCGGTCCGGCCGGTCCTGACCGGTGGCGATGGCGTCCATGCCTTTGACCACGACCAGCCCGGCGGTGTCCCTGCCATACTGGAAGCGGGGACGGCCAATGTCGCCGGCATTGCCGGCCTGAGTGCCGGCGTGTCCTATATACGGGAACACTGGCAGGAGCTGCAGCGGAAGCAGGCGGTTCTGAGTGACTATTTTCTCCAGGGACTACAGCAGATTCCGGATCTAGTACTCTATGGCGATGTTTCCGGTCCGCGCGTCCCCGTCTTTGCCGTCAATTTCCCCGGTGCTGAATCAACCGTCGTCAGTGATATACTCTGGGAGACCTATGGCATCGCTACGCGGCCGGGATTTCACTGTGCTCCCCTCCTGCATGAATCTTTGGGAATAAAAGAGCAGGGAGCCGTGCGCTTTTCCCTTTCATCCTTTACGACACGGGATGACCTGGACGCAGCCCTTGTCGCCCTGAAAAAGATAAGTGCCCTGCAAGGATGAACGAAATGCATAACAAATATGATATGTCTGTTTCGAATGGACGCTTGACTATTTAGAGTGGAAATAGTATCGTATAGTACAGGCGTGTGGTATACGTAACGTCCTCATTTCTTGGGAAAGAAAAGGGGAATATCTGTCCCGGTTCGCCACCGGGACATATTTTATTGGAGGCGTGAGTATCATGAACGAAACGATTGCATCAGCTCTCAGTAATGAGGAAGTAAAAGACATCCTGACCAAATTTGTTCAGACTAATACGGTCAACCCGCCGGGTAATGAAAAAGTTCTGGCTCAGTGGATTGCCGATGATTTCAAAAAAGCCGGCATTGAAGCCGAAGTGCGCGATATGGGCGACGGCCGGGCTAACGTCGTGGCGCGGATCAAAGGCAGCGGTGAACGGAAAGCCCTGCTTTTCGACGGCCATCTCGACACGGTTCCGCCGGGAAACTGGACAGAAGACCCCTGGGGGGCTGTCGTCAAAGACGGCAAACTCTATGGCTTGGGGGCATCGGACATGAAAGGCGGTCTGGCTGCGATGATGCATGTCGTTAAAGCCATCAAGAAATCGGGAGCCGCTCTTAAAGGGGACCTCGTATTTGCCGCTTCCATCGATGAAGAAACGGACAGTCTCGGCGCCTGGGACCTGCTGAAATCAGGTGGACTTGACGGCGTAGGTGCCATCGTCATCGGCGAACCGAATTACAACGAAATCACTATTTGTGAAAAAGGCGCTCTCTGGTTGAAAGTGACGACCCACGGGCAGACCTCCCACGGAGCGATGCCGGAAAAAGGCGTCAACGCCGTAATTCACATGAATAAATTCCTGGATAAACTGCTGCAGTACCAGTTCCAGTATACGGAAAGCCCTATCCTGGGGAAACCGACCATGAATATTGCCACGCTGCACGGTGGTTTTAAGACTAATGTCGTACCCGACCGCTGCGAACTGACCGTCGATATCCGCACGGTCCCCGGCCAGGTGCATAAGGATATCATCGCCGATTTCCAGCGCATGTGCGATGAAGTCAAACAAGAAATACCGGAATTTATGGCCGATATTGAAGTCCTGAGCGACCGGGCTGCCGTAGAAACTAAGGCCGGCGACGACTTCGTCCGCCTCTGCCGTGATGTGCAGCAGGACGTGACGGGCCGCAATCCCGAACCGAACGGCTTTATGTGTTATACAGACGCGGCCGTATTCCTGCCTCACACTCATATTCCTCTCATCGTGTACGGACCGGGGGAACAGCATATGGCACATCAGCCGGATGAATATATCCGCCTCGACCGCCTGTATGAATCGGTGCGGTTCTATGCCGAACTGGCAGAAAAATATCTGATCGACTAACGAATACTAAATCCGTGGGATAGGAGATGCCGTCGAGGGGAGTATGACGGCATCCCGGCAAGGGGGAGAATCATGGCAAACAGCAATGGTGGCTGGAAGCACCGCAATACGGTAGTTATCATTTTGTTTATTATATGGGTTACAGCCTATCTGGACCGCATGGTCATGGCTACGGCTATTCCTTACATTTCTGATGAATTCGGGCTGACACCGGTCGCTATGGGCGGCGTCATGAGTGCCTTTTTCGTAGGCTATGCGCTCTGTCAGATTCCCGGCGGCCTTCTGGCAGACCGCTTCGGCGCTCAGAAGGTAATGTTTTCCGGCATCGCTTGGTGGTCCGTATTTACGGCTATTACGGGCTTTGCCAATAATCTCGTCCACATGCTCCTGGTCCGCGTTGCCTTTGGCGTCGGTGAAGGAATTTTCCCGGCCGCGTCGTACCGGACGATTTCCAACTGGTTCCCGGCCAAAGACCGCGGCACGGCGACGGGGCTCATGATGTCGTCCAATGCCTTCGGGCCGGCACTGGCACCGCTGTTCGTCGTTGCTATCATGGCTGCCTGGGGCTGGCGCATGGTCTTTTATTCGCTGTTCATCCCGGGCATCATTATGTGCCTGCTGATTAAGTTCTTTATTCCCGACAATCCGGCTGACAGCAAGGGCATCAGCCAGGCCGAACTGGATGAACTCAAAGAAGACCATACGGAACAGACGGCACAGGCAAAAATCTCCTTCTGGCAGATTATCAAGGTACCGGCCGTATGGCGGACCTTCGTCAGCTTTTTCTTCTTTGATATCACTCTTTGGGGCTTCTTGTCCTGGCTGCCCAGCTATCTCGTCAAAGCCCGGGGTTTTGAAATGACCAAGATGGGCATCACAGCGTCCATGCCGTTCTTTGCCGGTACGGCTGGCGTCATCCTGTTCTGCTGGCTGTCGGACAAGTATTTTACGCACAACCGGAAAATGCCGGTTATCATCACCCAGATTCCCGGCGCGATTTTCCTGTATCTGACCTTTGCCGTACCCGATGCGACTATGGCCATCATCTGTGAAACCCTGAGCGGCTTCTTCCTCTATGGGGCCTTTGGCGCCCTGATGGCACTGCCTATGAGTTCCATTTCCAGTGAAATCACCGGCCGGGCTATGGGATTTGTCAATATGGCCGGTCAGATTGCCGGCTTCCTTTCGCCAATCATCATCGGTTATCTCATCCAGCTCGCCGGAGGTAGTTTCGGCACCAGCTTTGCCTGCCTGGTCGGTGCCACCGTCGTGTCCGTTCTGGTGACCATGACTATTAAAGAAAACGCCAATACAAAAGAAACGCATACAGAAACGGCGGCGTAAATACGGGCCGCTTCCTGACAAAAGGGACTGTACATGAAAGCCTATGCTATCATGCACAGTTCCTTTTTTTAATTTCCTCCCAACACTGCATTGTCTCTTTTCTTTGCAGGGAGTATAATGAAAAGAAAGAAAAATAATTAGGGAAGCTAAAAAAAATGGAGGCGATACGATGGATACGAATCAGCTCGTCGTCTGTGGCGGCTGTAATGCCAAGATAGGGGCAGGTAATCTGGGGCCACTGCTCCAGGACCTTCCGCGCCGGGAGAGCCCGGATCTGCTTGTCGGGTTTGATGGGTCTGATGATGCGGCTGTCATCCGTCTGCGGGATGACCTGGCCCTCATCCAGACGGTGGATTTTTTCCCGCCTATGGTAACCGATCCTTACCTTTTTGGCCAGATTGGTGCGGCTAATGCACTGAGTGACGTTTATGCCATGGGCGGCCGGGTCCTTTCGGCTCTCAATATCGTCGCCTTTCCGGAAGAACAGGATTTCGCTATTCTCCGGGAGATTCTGCGTGGTGGGGCGGAAAAGGTTAAGGAAGCTGGCGGACTCCTGTCGGGGGGCCATTCCATTCACGACCGGACGGTGAAATACGGCCTGGCTGTGAATGGTACCGTCCATCCGGACCGCATCCTGCGCAACGATGCCTGTGTGGCCGGCGATCATCTCATTCTCACCAAGCCCCTGGGAGTCAGTATCCTGACCATTGGATACAGTGCCGGTGAAATCAGTAAAGAAGGTTTCCAGCAGGCCGTAGACAGTATGTGTACGCTCAATGCCTATGCCATGGATATCATCCGCGATGCCGCCGGTGTGCACGGCTGTACCGATGTGACGGGATTCGGCCTCTGCGGCCATCTTCATGAAATGCTTCACGGTGCCTGCTCGGCCCGCATCGATACGTCCCGTCTGCCGTACTTTGAGGAAGCCTACTGGGGAGCCGGACACTTCATCTTCACGGCAGGAGGACAGCGGAACCGCGATTTTCTGGAAGACAAGGTGGCCTTTGAACGACAGGACTTCGCCCTGGAAGAAATCGTCTTCGATCCCCAGACATCGGGAGGCCTGCTCGTATCCTGTGAGGCCGGTCAGGCGCCGATGTTGGTAGCGCGCCTTCAGGCCGGTCATATTCCGGCGTCGGATATCGGCGTCGTCACGGAAAAGAAGGAAAAAGAAATCTATATTGGATGAGGAGTGAAGGATATGTTTCAAGTAAATGCTCTGGGCAAAGCCTGCCCGCTGCCGGTCATTGAGACCCGCAAGGCACTGAAGGAACACGATGCCGTACAGACATTGGTCGATAACAGGATAGCTACAGAAAACCTGCAGAAAATGGCCCGTCAGCTGGGCTGTTCGTGCAGCGTAACCGAAGATGGCCCGGCCCATTATACGGTGGTCATCACGAAAGGAGAGGCGGCAGAAGCTGTTCCGGAACCGGTTGCGCAAACTACAGCTGTACGGGACGATTCATACATCGTCGTCATCAATTCTCCGACTATGGGGACGGGTGACGAAACGTTTGGCCGGACGCTGCTCAAAAATTTTATTTACACTCTGAAGGAACAAGATGTACTGCCCGATATGATGTTGTTCTACAACGGTGGTGTACCCCTGGTGACGGATACGTCGGAGTCTCTGGCTGATCTGCAGGAACTGGCTGCGGCCGGTGTGCAGATTTATGCCTGCGGAGCCTGCCTCAATTACTACGGTTTGACGGAGAAAGTGGCCGTTGGGGAGATTACCAATCTCTACCGTATCATTGAAATCCTGCGTACGGCCAACCGCGTCGTACGACCATGACGGAACGGTATGGTCTGATCCTGTTCCCCGAAACGCGGGAGGCCATGACAGCAGAAAAGGAAGGAAGGGCTCACGGCCTTTCCGTTCGCATCGTACCGACGCCGGGAAAACTAGTTGCCTCGTGCGGCTTTTCTCTGCGCTATGACCTGACCGGGGAAGACGAGTTATACCAGTTCCTGCAGCATCTCTCCGTCCGCACCGACGGCTGGTACCACGCCAGCCGTCAGGGGCTCCGCACGGACTACGAGAGATGGAAATGAAAGTAAAAAAATTTTCTTATGGATCTTCCTGTTATGGAATTGATGGATATATCGTTACAAAATAAATATTTATGCAAAAATGAACGGCGTTAAAGGTTTTATTTTAACGCCGTTCTGCATAAACTTTAATCAAATTTTAATGTAATTCTAATTTTATTTTAATGAACTCATTTTTCCGGAGTAAATTTCGTCGTGACAATATGACGGACGAAAATAGCAATTGTCGCAATGAATGCGGCAAATCCAATGCCGTTTGCGATTGTTTCAAAGTCTTTGCCGACCAGTGCCAGCGGATTTTCACTGCCACCAGACGTAACAGATACGACGATGATCAGGGCAATAATGACGCCTACGAGGCTTTCACCGACGATAAGGCCCGATGCAAAGAGGACGCCACGGTGATTGCAGGCTTCCACATCTTCTTCTTCATGACCAGGGCTGCGGAGCGCTGCACGCTGGTGCAGATAACGGTGGATGAACCAGCCCATGACAGAGCCGATGACCAGCGGAATTTCCAAAGTCGGCGGCAGATAAATACCCATGCCGATAGCCAGAGGTGGCAGGGCCAGGGATTTCGTATGACTCTTCAGGAGCATATCGACAATAATGGCAGCGATACCTACGACAATGCCAAACAAAATGTAATTCCAATCGAGGCTGGCGCTGAAAATGCCCTGTGCAATCGTTGTCATCAGCGTTGCCTGGGGAGCGGCGAGGGCCTGGGACGGGTCCATGCCGGCACGGGGAAGGGCTCCCGTGAATCCATAAGCCTGATAGAGCAGATTCAGTACAGGCGCGATGGCGAAGGCACCGATGACAGAACCGAGAATCAGGGCTACCTGCTGTTTCCAAGGCGTGGCGCCGACGATATAACCGGTTTTGAGGTCCTGCAAGTTATCGTTGGAAATAGCGGCGATACTGACGATGACGGCTGTGATAAAGATGGCCAGTGCCGTAGCGAACTGAGTACCTTCTGGCGTGGCAAAGACGCCGAAGGATGAACCGATACCGAGGACAACCAGTGAAGAAACGATGATGCCCAGGATACCTATGCCAGAAATCGGGCTGGCTGATGTACCGATGAGACCTGCCATATAGCCGCAGGCTGCGGCAACAAAGAATCCCATGAGCATGGCGACCAGGATACCAACGACGATGTAAATAATGGTAACTGTCGTCGGGAGACCGGCGGCGCTGACGAACGAGTAGAATGTCACGAACAGTCCGGCCAGGATTACGAGGAATACAATGCCGACCGATTTGGGCGACATGTCGATATCCGTATGATGAAGGATCTGTTTTTCTTCCGTGTCATTGGCCCGGATAGCGTTGATGGACATTTTGATACCGTCAACGACCGGTTTGGCCAGACGAATCAGTGTCCAGATAGCAGCGATACCGATACAGCCGGCGCCGATGAAACGTACTTTCTGGGCCCAGATAGCCTGGGCAAAGGCGGCAGCACTTTGACCTTCTGCCGGAGAGATGACCGATGTCAGGTAGGGGACGAAGATGACCCAGGCCAGCAGTGTCCCCGTCAAAATAGCGATGCCACTGGCGATACCGATAAGGTAGCCGGCGCCGAGAAGCGCCATGGAAAAGCCCATGGGGAGCTGGGTGACCGCCTTGCCAATCTGTATCCAGTGACTGAATTCAGAAGAAGCAATGTGCAGTCCGTTGGCACAGAAACTGAAGATACCGGCCATGCCAGTACCGAGAACGATATCTTTCATCCCTGTTTCTTTTTTGCTCGTATCTTCGCCGGCAGCTTCTTCGCGGCGGATTTCACTGCCTACTTTCAGGATTTCTGCTGCCGCCCGGCCTTCCGGATAGGGAAGGTCACTGTTGACGACCATGGCGCGCCGCAGTGGTATAGTAAATAATACCCCTAATGAACCGCCGCATGCGCAGAGCAATAACGTTTGCCAGAATGGAAATCCCTGCCAGTATCCCAGCATGAGCAGACCAGGAAGAATAAAGATAATAGCTGATAAAGTGCCCGCGGCAGATGCCTGCGTCTGTACCATGTTATTTTCCAGAATATTGGAGTTTTTGAACATGCGCAGGATCGCCATGGAGATGACTGCCGCCGGAATAGATGACGAAAATGTCAGACCGACTTTGAGCCCCAGATAGACATTGGATGCCGTAAAGATAACGGTAATCAGCATGCCCAGGAACATGCCCCGGAATGTTAATTCCGGTAATGTGGGGTACGTGGCAGTCAGATTAGATTGACGTTTCATAATCAGACCTCCCGCATAAAAAATAAATAATTGGCCGTATAACAGCTAGCTTGTTTCACTATAGCATATTTTTTTTGAACTGTCATTCAAATCATAATGATTTAAAATATAACAAGAAACGGTTATATTATCTTTACTTATAGATAATTATGCAAGGAGAGAATGATAGCCGAGGTGTTTCTTTTGTATAAACGTGTTATAATACTCGCGTATGGATATTTCTAGACATAAGGAGGAATTTCCAATGGAAAATGAAAAGATTATTGAAGGCGTTTTGCAGGAATTTGCAGGCCTTGCCCGGCATCCCCGCAAATCAGGTCATGAAAAAGAAGTCAGTGACTATATTGCTGCCCGGCTTCGTCAACTCGGTGCTTCCGTTGTTCAGGATGAAGTCAACAACATCATTGCCGATGTACCGGCGACAAAAGGATATGAAGATGTGCCGCTGACGATTATACAAGGCCATATGGATATGGTCTGTGTGGCTAAACCAGGACGCGCGTATGATCCGCTGAAAGATCCTATTACCATCAAACGGGATGGCAAGACGCTTTCTGCTGATGGGACGAGCCTGGGTGCTGATGACGGTATGGCTATTGCCATTTCTATGTTCCTCATTCAGCAGGATTTTGCCCATGGTCCGCTGCGCCTGATCTTTACAGTAGATGAAGAAGTAGGTATGACCGGTGCCACCCATCTGGATTCCCAATATGTTCAGGATGCCCATTATGTCATTAACTGTGACTCTGAATCTGTCGATGTTATCTGTGTGGCTTCTGCCGGCAGTGTTCATACCTATTTCAGCCGTCCTGTTTCCTGGCAGGAAGCAGAAGGGACAGCTGCTCTGAAGATAACGGCATCGGGCTTTATCGGAGGTCATTCGGGTGAAACAATCAATCAGGGAAAGAGCAATGCTATAAAAGCGCTGGCTCTCGTCCTGCAGCGTCTCCATCAGGCGGGTATTTCCTATACACTGGCTTCCTATGACGGCGGCGATGCGGCTAATGCCATTCCGTCCCTTGCCCAGGCTGTCATTGTTCTTTCTGATGCAGATGCAGATAAGGCATGCCAGCTTACTGCCGAAGGAGAAGCGGCACATAAAGCCGTATATGGGGCTGTAGAAACGACGTTATCCCTGAAAGCAGAAAAAACAGATGTACCGGAAAAAACTATTTCTAAAGCAGACAGCCGTGCTATCGTACAGATCCTTAATCTGCTTCACTTCGGCGTCTTCGCTATGAATCAGCATTTGCCGAAACTGCCGGACCTGTCTTCTAATATTGGTACGATTCATATCGGTGCTGATTCGGTGGACATCCAGTATTTCCCCCGTTCCTCTTCCGATGCCCGCCTGCAGGAAATGCTGTTGTCCCTGCCGGTATTTGCAGAAGTGACGGGATTTACTTTCAAAGCGTCTGCACCGGCTCCGGCCTGGTCAGAAAACACGCACAGTGTCCTGACTCCGGCCATGACTGCCGTTTATGAAAAAGAACTGGGCCGTACACCCCGCATCGAAGCGATGCATGGCGGTCTGGAAACGGGGTATTTCTTTGCCATGAACCCGGATCTGGACATTGTTTCGGTCGGACCGACGACATTTGCTATCCACAGTGCGGACGAATCAGTTGATCTGGAAACCGTTGCGGAAGTTACGCGTGTCATAGCCGGTACGCTGACGGCTCTTAAAAAATAATCTGGCATCAATCTGGCATTTAATTATGTACCAGATGCAGGAACGCCTGTCAGTGCCTTTATTTGGGCATTGACAGGCGTTTTAGTCTGAAATGGGAGTCATGGTTGTTTAAAATGTGATCCCTATGGATTGCTTATACGTTTAACGGGACGTATACTATACATGTAAACACTTATTGCATAACACAATACAAGCGCTGTCCAGTCCGGTAAGGACCGGATATATATGTGTTTATGAACTGACGGGAGACAATCGGCTGATTGTCTCCCGTCGGCTGTTAAAAGAGATATTTTGTATCGTAACTCAGGTCCATATACTGGGCCAGCGTTTCATCGTCAAAACCATATTCTTCTGGTTTATTGAACCAGTGTGCGACACGCAGCCGCAGTTTCTTTTCCGGTGGCAGGGGTTCCTTATATTCGATGCGCAGCTGACGGGCAGCTTCAGAGCGGTCTTCTACACGCACGAATAATCCCTGGTCAAAGGTGAGTTCATATACCTTTTTAAAGGCATGGGGAATCTGGAATCCGAAAGGAACGAAATATTTCTGGATAAATCCATTGGCGATGAGAATAGAACCAGAGTAGGGAATGGCCAGCTCCAGGTCGTAGCGCAGATCACCGGCAGGGGAGTGGAACGGTACCGGTTCGATGCCATCTATAGACGGGGCAGGCCGGCCATTATTATTTGTGAATAATTTGTGCAGAGCCAGGTGTTTGTCTTCGGTGAAACCAAAAATGCAGGCATATCCCCGGAGACACGATTCATCGTAAATGACCGGATGCAGACCGTACTTTTCTATGTTAAAGAATTCATCGACGTGTTCTACAGCGACGATACTGAATTTATATTCGGCAAAATCAAATCCGTCAAAAAATTGGGATCTCATAAGGCAGCTCCTGTCTTTGGGGAACGGGATTTTATGTATACATCTAATATGTATTATATAAGGGGCGACAAAGGAAATAAAGTACTACTCCTTGAATACGGGCTTATTATCACGAAAAGCAGCAATGCGGGCTAATGATTCTACACGATAGCCGAGTGCTTCCAGCCGGCCGCGTCCGGGCTGGAATGATTTTTCAATGACAATGCCGATGCCTGCAGGGATAGCGCCGGCCTGTCTGACTAATTCGGTCAGGCCGACTGCTGCGGCGCCACTAGCCAGAAAGTCATCGATAATCAGTACGCGTTCGCCGGCATGCAGGTATGATTTGCTGAGGCTGGCTGTATAGGTTTCTTCTTTTGTATACGAATAGATAGACGCTGTATATACAGCATCCTGCATGAGAAGAGATTTTTTCTTGCGGGCAAAGACGACGGGAATATTTCCCATTGCGACGGCTGTCGCCAGTGCAATTGCGATACCGGATGATTCGATAGTCACGATCCGGTCAATCGGGCAGTCGGCGAACCGGCGGGCAAATTCTTGTCCCATTTTCATTACCAGTGATGGGTCAATCTGCTGATTGAGAAAATTATCCACCTTTAAAATACGGTTGTCGATAATCGTACCATCCTGCAAGATGCGTTTTTTCAATTCTTCCATGAGGGGGCCTCCTAATAGTTATTATAACCAGTCTAATACGATTTGTGAGGGAAGTCAACGCCTGATTTCAGAGGGTCAGGCCCGTCAGAATCACGGATTTGACGCTGTTTTACTGCAATTTTCCGTTTACTTATGAAAGCAAAACGGGTATACTAAAGTTGTGTCACTAATGCTTATATGTCTTTTAAGGAGGTTCATTGAATGCAATCCATTCGACGTTTATATGTTACCAAAAAAGGTCCTTTTGCCCAGGATGCACAGAGGATGCTCAATGATTTGAAGAAAAACTTGCTTATTTCGGGTCTGACCGATGTCAAGATTTTCAATCGTTATGACGTAGGTGGTTTGGATGATGCAGCCTTTGAAGCAGCCAAGAATATGATTTTTTCGGAACCGCCTGTCGATGCCGTATACGATGAATTGCCGGCCGGTAAAGACGATACGGTACTGGCAATCGAATATCTGCCGGGGCAGTATGACCAGCGTGCCGATTCGGCGATGCAATGCCTGCAGATGCTCACTATGAACAGTGACAGTGCTGTCCGCACGGCACAGGTCATTGTTTTATCGGGCACCCTTTCCGCTGATGATATTGCCGCTATTAAGCATTATTGTATCAATCCGGTAGAAGCCAGGGAAGCGTCGCTGGATCAGGTAACGGACCTTTCCATGGCATGGGAAAAACCGGCTGACGTTCCGACTATCGATGGCTTCGATACGATGGATGATGCAGCACTCCGGGAATTATCTGCCCATATGGGTCTGGCTATGAGCTTTGATGATCTGAAATTTGTGCAGACTTATTTCCGCGATGAAGAAAAACGTAACCCGACGATTACAGAAATCCGGGTTATCGATACGTATTGGTCTGACCATTGCCGCCATACGACGTTTATGACGGAATTGACCGACATTTCCTTTGAAGACGGCACATATACAGCTCCTATCCAGAGAGCCTACGAAGCATATAAAACGACGCGTGATGCATTAAAACGCAATAAACCACAGACGCTGATGGATATGGCAACCATTGCCGTAAAGGAATTAAAAGCAGCTGGCAAATTACAGAATCTGGATGCCTCTGAAGAAATCAATGCCTGCACCATCATCATTCCTGTCGATGTGGATGGCAAAGAAGAAGAATGGCTTCTCCTCTTTAAAAATGAAACACATAACCACCCGACGGAAATCGAACCGTTCGGCGGTGCTGCTACCTGCCTGGGCGGCTGTATCCGCGATCCTCTGAGCGGCCGGTCTTATGTATATCAGGCTATGCGTGTTACCGGTGCAGGTGATCCACGGCAATCCATTAAAGATACACTGCCAGGGAAACTTCCGCAGCGTACGCTGACGACAGGCGCTGCTAAAGGATATAGCTCCTATGGCAACCAGATTGGCCTGGCGACAGGGGAAGTAAAAGAATATTATCACCAGGGATTTATTGCAAAACGCATGGAAATCGGTGCTGTTCTGGGGGCGGCTCCGCGGGCCAACGTTATCCGGGAAGAACCGGTTCCCGGAGACATAATCATCCTGCTGGGCGGCAAGACCGGCCGTGATGGCATGGGCGGCGCAACTGGTTCTTCCAAAAAGCATACAGTAGAATCCTTGGAAACGTGTGGCGCCGAAGTCCAGAAAGGGAACGCCCTGACGGAACGGAAAATCCAGCGCCTGTTCCGCCGCCATGAAGTGACAGTCCTCATCAAACGATGCAATGATTTTGGCGCCGGCGGTGTATCCGTCGCCATTGGCGAACTGACCGATGGCCTGGATATTAATCTCGATAAAGTCCCGAAGAAGTATGAAGGTCTGGATGGAACGGAACTGGCTATTTCTGAATCGCAGGAACGGATGGCCGTCGTAGTGGCTCCGGAACATGTAGAAGAATTCATGAAATACGCGGCGGAAGAAAATCTGGAAGCGACGATTGTTGCCGTCGCTACCGATACGAAACGACTGGTCATGCACTGGCGCGACCAGAATGTCGTCAATATCACCCGGGCATTCCTCGATACTAATGGCGTAACGCAGAAGCGGAATGCCATTGTCACTGCTCCGGAAGAAAAAGATTTCTTTACGGCAGCTCCTGTAAGTGATGTCAAAGATGCATTCCTCAAGACGATGGCAACGCTGAATGTCGCGTCAGAACAGGGACTGGCAGAACGCTTTGACAGCACTATCGGATCGCGGACGGTACTCATGCCCTTTGGCGGAAAGTATCAGAAGACGCCCGTAGAAGGCATGGTCGCCAAGATTCCTGTTCCGGGAAGTAAAACGACGACTGCCAGCATTTTCACGCACGGCTATGATCCGGACCTGGCCGTATGGAGTCCGTTCCACGGCGCATTGTATGCCGTACTCCAATCGGTAGCGAAATTGGTTGCTCTCGGTGGTGACCGTCGTCAGGCTTATCTGACGATGCAGGAATTTTTCCAGAGCCTCGGCACCAATGAAAAAGCCTGGGGCCAGCCGGTCAGCGCGCTCCTCGGGGCATATGTGGCACAGAAAGAGCTGCAGATTGCTGCCATTGGCGGCAAAGACAGCATGAGTGGCACCTTTGAAAATCTGACGGTTCCTCCTACGCTCGTATCCTTTGCTATCGTACCGGAAAAGACCAATCATATTATTTCTCCGGAATTCAAACAGGCTGACGATATGGTTCTGCTCTTTGATCTGCCAAGGGATGCCGAAGATATGCCTGATTTTGATGTGTTCCGCCGTCATTGTGATTTCCTCCATCAGGCTGTTCTCGATGGCAAGGTCCGGGCTATGCATGCCGTAGGCCAGGGCGGGGTTGCTGCGGCGCTGGTACAAATGGCGTTTGGCAATCGCATTGGCTTTACCGTTGATGACCAGTTCCCCGTACAGGAACTCTTCAATCTCCGGTATGGAGCTATTCTTGTTGAAACTGATGAAGCTACTGCGCGCATTTGGGAAAAAGAAGATCACGTGTGCCGCGTTGGCGTAACGAAAGAATCTGCCGACATTACGGCAGCAGGTACCGCCATAGCCCTGACAGATTTGCAGAAGGCATGGGAAGAACCGCTCAGCAAAGTATTCCCGATTAAGAGTGAAAGTTCTTCTGATGATCCTACACTGCCTCTCTTCACGACCTATGGTCCCAAACGCAGTGAATCTTTTGGCAAACCGCATGTGTTCATCCCGGTCTGCCCTGGAACGAACTGTGAATACGATTCTGCCGCTGCCTTTGAACGGGCTGGCGCGACGGCAGAAATCATGGTACTGCGTAATGAAACGCCACAGGATCTGGCGGAATCGATCGACGAAATGGCAAGACGCATTGCCCATGCGCAGATTATCATGTTCCCCGGTGGCTTCAGTGCTGGCGATGAACCAGAAGGTTCTGGCAAGTTTATTGCTACTTTATTCCGCAGTCCGGCGTTGAAAGAATCACTGAACGATTTGCTCTATAAACGGGATGGCCTGGCATTGGGTGTCTGCAACGGATTCCAGGCGCTGATTAAACTGGGGCTCCTGCCTTATGGCCGGATCCAGCCTCTGCGTCCGGACAGCCCGACGCTGACATACAATACAATTGGCCGCCATCTGTCGCGGATGGTCAATACGAAGGTCGTTTCTGTCATGAGTCCCTGGTTCAGCAACATGAAAGCCGGCGATGTCCATACTATCGCTATTTCCCACGGGGAAGGCCGTTTTGTAGCGACACCCCGGCAGATCAGGGAACTGGCTGCGAAAGGACAGATTGCGACACAGTATGTAGATCTTAGTGGCAATGCATCCAATGACAGCGAATATAATCCTAACCAGTCCATTATGGCTGTCGAAGGGATTACCAGCCCCGATGGCCGCGTGCTCGGTAAGATGGCTCATACTGAACGGTTCAGCGGTCCCGATATTTTTGAAAATATTTCTGGCAATAAGCTGCAGCCTCTCTTTGCAGCCGGTGTTGCATATTTTGAATAATTGAAGAAAAAGGATGTCCCGTGAAAAGATCTTCTTTTGTGGGACATCCTTTTTACTTGCTATGGCGGAGAATCTGTGATACAATAATAAAGCTTGATTATTACAAGCTACCCTTGCCCTTTTGAAATGAAGGGCCATAGTCCAGAAGAGGAGGTGATTTCGTGAATAAGTACGAAGTCATGTTTATCGCAAAGCCGCTGGAAGACGCTGAAGTAGATCCGATTGCTGAATTTGTTTCCAATCTGATCAAGAAGAATGGCGGCAATGTCGAAAAGGTTGATCGTTGGGGCAAACGCCACCTGGCATACCCTGTCAAAAAGCAGGCTGACGGTAACTACGTACTGATTAACTTTGAAGCTGATCCTGAAGTTATCAAAGAAATCGACCGTGTTATGAAGATCCAGGACGACATCCTGAAGCACTTGATCGTCAAGATTGACGAATAACCGGAGGCGCAAAGGTATGAATTCAGTACAGTTGTTAGGCAATTTGGCTCGTGACCCCGAAATCCGTTTTACGAAGACTGGCAAGGCTGTTGCTATGTTTACCGTAGCCTGCACGACCACGTATATTCCATACGGAGCTACGGAACCACGGGAATTCACTGATTTTGTTCCTTGTGTTGCTTGGGGTAATTTGGCAGAAACCTGTGGTAACAACCTGGCTAAAGGCAGTCGTGTCTTTGTGGAAGGCCGTTTTAACACGCGTTCGTACGAAACGCAGGACGGCCAGAAACGGTACAGGACGGAAGTCGTAGCTAATTTTGTGGCACAGACGATGGGAACGGAACGCCAGAATGGTACGGCGTCCTCTTCATATACCGGTGCTGCGCAGCCGAGCGCGCCGCAGCCTAAACCGGCTGCTCCGGGGACCGGCTTTGACAGCATGGGCTCCAGCACATCGGATGAAGAAATCCCATTCTAATAGTCAAACACATCCCTTAATTATGTTTTAAAGGGAGGATATATAATGAGAAGAGATCGCTCGAGAAAACCGAGAAGAAAAGTATGCAGCTTCTGTGTCGATCATGCTGAACAGATCGATTACAAAGACGTTGCAAAGCTCCGCCGTTTTACGACCGAACGTGGCAAAATCCTGCCGCGCCGTATCTCCGGCGTTTGCGCTAAACACCAGCGTAAACTGACGGTTGCTATCAAACGGGCCAGAGCTATCGCTCTGCTTCCGTACACAGCAGACTAATCGGATATCAAAAAGAGGATGCAGCAAAATGTGCTTTACAGCCATTTTGTTACATCCTCTTTTTTGTTTAACCTTTGTGAGGAAGCAGATGGACCAGTGGCAGACTGGAAGGAGGCGCAGATGGGACACAGACATTTAGGAAAGAAGGTAAAATTTCCAGATCCAACGGGAAATCAGGGCCTTTGTCACCATCCATGTTTGTCGTGAGGGTGCCATCGATCAGCGTGATTTTCAGATGAGTCGTCGTAGACAGATTCATGTATTCTGAACTCAGTGGCGAGCCGGCAAGAAATTCCGGTATGGCTTTAATCATATCGAGATAGCTGCAATCCTTGAAGACGCCGACCCAGAGTTTACCATCATCGACCTGAGCAGCCGGTGCGAGATTTCGGAAGCTTCCGACGGAATTAGTCAGCATGATGACGATGAGTGGAGAGCGATGGATATAAACGCCGTTATCGTTTTCTATCTTAAACAGGTATGTTTCATGATTTTGCAGGGCTTTCAGGCCCGTCAGAAAATAGGCAAGAGGGCCAAGCCGTGTTTTTTGCTCAATCGATACGTGACTGACGGCTTCAGGCATAAAACCGGCAGCAATGGTGTTGACGAAATAGCGGTCATTGGCCCGGGCGATATCTACGCGCTGGATATGGGCGTTTTTAAGACCGGCAATGGCTGCTTCCGGATGCAGGGGCATAGAAAGAGCCCGCCCCAGGTCGTTGACCGTGCCCAGCGGGATGAAGCCAAACGTTATACTGCTCCGTCCGGCAAGGGCCAGCCCGTTGACGGTTTCGTTCAATGTACCGTCGCCACCCATGCAGAAAACGGCATCAAATCCGGTAAGGGAGGCTTCACGGGCCCAGTCAGTCGCATCTCCCGGACCGGTCGTGATGCGCATTTCTACATCGTCATACATCGTATCCAGCTGGTTTTTTAATGGTTCTTTAAAATACTTGGCCCGTTCACGGCCGGCTGTCGGATTGACAATTAACAAGCACCGACTCACGGTGATTCCTCCTTTTACGGCAGGACAGACAGAGCTGTCGCAGAAAGTTACATATACATTATTATAGACACAAAACAGATTTTCGGGAAGAGCAGGGACTGCTTTTTTTAGAGTGTATTTTATCTGTTCTATACAAAAAGCAGGCTGGTTTTACTGACCCGTGTGAAGGAATGTGATATGATAATCGTATATACAAGGAAAGGGCGTGTTAATATGGCAATGACATGGGACGGACAGATATATCCCTATCCCTCGCGGAGAGAAGTCGTCTATGCCCGCCGCGGAATGGTCTGTACATCGCAGACCTTGGCGGCGCAGGCCGGGCTGGATATGCTGAAGTTGGGAGGCAATGCCGTCGATGCGGCACTGGCTACGGCGATAGCACTGACTGTACTGGAGCCAACCAGTAATGGCCTGGGCAGTGATGCCTTTGCACTGATATGGATGAAGGGAAAGTTATACGGTCTCAATGGCAGCGGTTGGTCGCCACGTACACTGACCTGGGAAACGCTGCATGAAAAAGGACTGTCGGAAATTCCCCTTCGCGGCTGGACTCCCGTTATGGTACCGGGGGCGCCGGCAGCATGGGCGGAAATACACAGCCGTTTTGGAAGACTTCCCTTTGAAGAACTATTTAAACCGGCTATTTCTTATGCAGAGGATGGCTATTCTGTCATGCCCAATCTGGCGGTCATGCTGAAAGAAGGTTATGAAAGCTTTGCTCCGTACCGTCATGAACCGGCTTTTAAGGGCTTGTTCGATACCTTTTATGCTGGTGATGTCATTGCCGGTGCGGGAGATATCCTGCGCCTGCCTCAGCAGGCACGGTCCCTGCGCCTCCTGGCCAGGAGCCGGTGCCGGGATCTTTATGAAGGGGAAATCGCTACAGCCATCGATGATTGGTCGAAAAAGACGGGCGGATATCTTCGCAAAGAGGATTTGATGGATTACCGGCCTCAGTGGGTCCAGCCAATCCATACGAATTACAGAGGCTATGATGTCTGGGAAATTCCGCCCAATGGCCATGGACTGGTCGTACTCATGGCTCTGAATATTGCCAGTGGTTTTTCCTTTGCAGAGCGGGATACGGTTGAAACGTTCCACCGCCAGATTGAATCGATGAAACTGGCTTTTGCCGACGGGCGTGAATACATAGCCGATCCCCGTTTTATGAACACGTCTGTAGAAGACTGGCTTTCTGAATCCTATGCAGTCCGGAGGCGGGCAGAAATCGGGGATATGGCACTGATGCCCAGGCCAGTCAGTCCCAATAATGGCGGGACGGTCTATCTCTGTTCGGCTGATGGAGAAGGCAACATGGTATCGTATATCCAAAGTAATTATACGGGGTTTGGTTCGGGCATCGTCATTCCGGGATATGGAGTGGCCCTCAGTGACAGGGGCAATAATTTCAGCATGGATCCACGGAGCGACAATTGTGCCGGTCCGCGAAAAAAATCCTACCACACAATCATTCCCGGTTTTCTGTCACGGGACGGGCAGGCTGTAGGACCGTTTGGTGTCATGGGAGCGTTCATGCAGCCCCAGGGACAGTTCCAGGTACTGATGAATACGATAGATTTCCATCTTAATCCTCAGGCGGCACTTGATGCGCCACGCTGGCAGTGGGTAGGCGGTAAACGCATCGAAGTGGAAGCGGCCGTTCCGGCGGCGGTTGTTGAAGGGCTGCGCCGTAAAGGCCATGAGGTAATAGTAAATGCTGATCCTATTCCCTATGGACGGGGGCAGATTATCTGGCGCAATGAACAGGGAGTTCTTTCCGGTGCGACAGAACCCCGGGCAGATGGTGCTGTTGCGGCATGGTAAAGGTATAAATAGAAGGCAGTGATAAGGTAAAAGCTATTCTTTTTTAGCACATTGCAATGCCAACTTAGAATTGACATTTTACAATTGCAATTCTATAATGAGAGTATACAGGACGTATATACACAATAGGTCTTATATACAAACAGGAACTTGCCATAACCTGTCAGCTAAGGAGTGGTTATCCTGGGTGTATGGTATATTTTGAACTACAAGAGGGAGGTTTCATTTTCATGATTAATGCAATGATTATCGATGAAAAAGACAACGTTGCTGTCGTCATCGAACCGGTAAAGAAAGGCGATACGGTTTCTTACGTTGACAAAAACAAGAAGACCGTTTCCTTTACTGCCGTAGAAGATGTCCAGATTTATCACAAAATCGCCATCAAAGATATTCCGGCCGATGCACCAATCGTTAAATATGGTGAACATATTGGTCATGCTGCCCGTGATATCAAACAAGGCGAACACGTACACGAACACAATGTTAAATCCGTTCGTGAAAATTTGGGCTAAGAGGAGGAAATCATAATGAAATTTTGGGGTTATAAACGTCCGGATGGACGCGTAGGTGTCCGTAATCATGTATTAATTCTGCCGGCCAGTGTCTGTGCTTCTGATACGACCCGTATCATTGCCTCCCAGGTCAATGGCGCCGTTACCTTCAACAATCAGAACGGCTGTTCCCAGGTACCGCCTGACCAGCAGCTTACCATGGATGTAGAAGCCGGTTATGCTGCTAATCCAAACGTCTATGGTACGGTCGTCGTTTCTCTGGGCTGCGAAAACTGTCAGATGGACCTGGTAGTCAAAGCTATCCAGGAACGGACAAACAAGCCGCTCAAACAGGTCATTATCCAGGAAGAAGGCGGCACGCTGAAAGCTATTGACAAAGCGGTCCGCTATGCCAAGGAAATGGTACAGGAAGCCAGCATGCTGCGCCGTGAAGAATGCGATATGAGCAAACTCATCGTCGGTACTGAATGCGGTGGTTCCGACCCGACATCGGGCCTGGCTGCCAACCCGACTATCGGCGAACTGAGCGACCGTCTCGTTGACCTCGGTGCTACGTCTATCCTGAGCGAAACGACGGAATTCATCGGTGCTGAACATATCCTTGCCCGCCGTGGCAAAGATGAAAAAGTAAAAGAACAGATCCTCGGTATCGTACACCGTTATGAACATGCCCTGCAGCTCGTCGGCGAAGAAGTCCGCGAAGGCAATCCGAGCCCGGGCAATAAAGCCGGTGGTCTGACGACGCTGGAAGAAAAATCGCTGGGATGCATCCATAAGGGCGGCCATCGCACGATTCAGGCTGTATATGACTATGGCAAACAGGTCGATACGACAGGCCTGGTCATCATGGATACTCCGGGGAACGACCCGTCTTCTGTAGCCGGCATGGTAGCAGGCGGCTGCCAGGTAGTTGTATTTTCTACGGGCCGCGGCACGCCGACAGGCAATCCAATCGTACCGGTCATCAAAATCACGGGCAATAAACTGACATTCCAGAATATGGAAGACAATATCGATTACGATGCCAGCCCGGTTATCTATGGCAAAAAGACCATGGGTGAACAGGGCGATGAACTCCTGGCTATGACTATGGAAGTCGTCAACGGCAAGCAGTCTAAAGCAGAATCTCTGGGCTATACGGAAATGGCCATTGCCCGTGTCTGCAATTACGTTTAATCATTGCGGCATACAGGCGCAGCGGTACAGACGCTACGCCTGTGCGCTATGTCATCATATTTTATATTCTAAGAGGAGTTTTGTCGCATGAGCAAATTCAAAGAACGTTTAAAGAATGGTGAAAAGCTCTTTGGGCCTTTTATCAACATGAATTACCCCGCTGTCGTAGAAGTAGCCGGTATGGCTGGCTTTGATTTCTGCATCATCGATAATGAACACGGTGAAATTCCGGTAGAAGGAACGCTGGATATGATCCGCGCCTGCAAACTTGCTGGCATTCCATCCATTGTCCGCGTCTATGAAGGAAACCCGGAACTCATTGATAAGGCCCTGGATCTCGGTGCCGATGGTGTACAGATTCCGAATATTGGATCCAAAGAAGCTGCTGAAATCGCTGTCAGCGCCGCTAAATTTGCGCCAGAAGGAAGCCGTGGATGCAACCGGTATGTTCGTGCTGGCAAATATGGCTCTATTGATAAAGCTGATTTCTTTGGCAAGGCAAACGATGAAACGGCTGTCATTCTCCAGGTTGAAGGTCAGGACGGTGTACAGGCTCTGCCAGATATCCTGAAAGTCAAAGGCTTTGATGTATTGTTTGTCGGACCCTATGATTTATCTGCTTCCCTGGGAATCCCGGGACAGGTCAATCATCCGAAAGTCATTGCCCAGATGGAAGAAATCATGCGTCAGGCTAAAGAAGTCGGCGTAGCTGTCGGTTTCTTCTGCGATGATGTGGCAACGGCTGTAGAATGGAAAAACCGTGGCGTTCAGTACGTTTCCTTCTCTTCTGATATTGGACAGCTCTACGAACGCTTTAAAGAAGCAGCTGACGGATTTGCCAAAGGCTGATTATAGAAACGGTAAGGCAAAGAAAGGCACTGGCGTGTGCTTTTCTTTGTCCCTGCCTTTGTGAAATTTAGCACATTAAAGGAGTCGATTCACCTATGATGACAGGTAAGGAATATAAAGAAAGCTTGCGGAAACGTAATATCGTCGTATATCTTCAGGGCAAACAGATTCCGGCCAAAGAATTGCCGGACCATCCCTTCATCCGTGGCCATGTTAATTCCGCTTCCGTAACGTATGACCTGGCCTTTGACCCGGCATATGAAAACCTGATGACGGCGACATCCCATCTGACGGGCAAAAAAATCAACCGCTTCACCCATATTCACCAGAGTGTGGAAGATCTGGTCAAAAAAGTCAAAATGCTGCGCATGCTCTCCCTCAAAACGGGGACCTGCTATCAGCGCTGCGTCGGCTTTGATGCCATGAATGCCACCTATGGCACGACCTTTGAAATGGACCAGAAATATGGAACCCATTATCATGAACGGTTCAAGAAGTTCCTCGAATACATCCAGGATACGGACTTCATGGTATCCGGTGCCATGACCGATCCGAAAGGCGACCGCAGCAAACGGCCGAGCCAGCAGAGTGACCCTGATTTGTTCGTCCACGTCGTGGAAAAGAATGACAAGGGTATCGTCATCCGCGGCGCCAAGGCCCATATGACGGGGATGGTCAACAGCCATGAAATGCTGATTATGCCGACCATGAGCCTGAAACCGGAAGACAAAGATTACGCTGTCTGCTGTGCGCTGCCAGTCGATGCACCGGGGGTACTGCACATCTTCGGCCGCCAGAGCAATGATGGCCGTAAACTGGAAGGAGATATCGATCAGGGCAATGCCAAGTACGGTATCGTCGGCGGCGAATGCCTGACGGTCCTGAATGACGTCTTCGTACCGTGGGAACGGGTCTTCATGTGCGGGGAAACGGATTTTGCCGGCATGCTGGTAACGCGGTTTGCCAGCTACCACCGCCAGAACTACGGCGGCTGTAAGGGCGGCGTATCGGATATCGTCATCGGTGCAGCGGCAGCTATGGCCGATATGAACGGCTATGCCAAAGCCAGCCACATCAAATCGAAGATTAACGAAATGATCCACCTGACAGAAACGCTGTATGCGTGCTCCATCGCATGCTCAGCCGAAGGGGTACAGCTGCCGAGCGGCCAGTATTTCGTCAACATGCTGCTGGCAAACGTAAGCAAGCACAACGTCACGCGGTATATCTATGAAATCGACCGGCTGGCCCAGGATATTGCCGGCGGGTTCATTGCCACACTTCCGAGCCAGGCAGACCTGGAAAGCCCGGAAATCGGCAAATACGTAGAAAAATACTTCAAGGGCGTCGATGGCGTATCGACGGCAGACCGCATGCGGGTAGCCCGTCTGATCGAAGTGATGACAGGTGGCACGGCACTGGTAGAAAGCATGCATGGCGCTGGCAGCCCGCAGGCCCAGGAAGTTATGTACTCCAAACTGGCCAATCTGGAAGCGAAAAAGAAAGCAGCTCTCAAGATTGCCGGCGTTAAAGTAGAAGACTGAGGCGCGTATGATTGTCGGTGTTAAGTTCTGTGGTAATTGCAATCCTTTCATCGAAACGCCAACACTGCTTAAAAGGCTGATAGCGGCGGCCCCGGACTTGGAATTCCGCATTATCAGCCGTACGCTGCCGCATTGGGATGTTACCCTACTTTTGAACGCCTGCCCGGCAGGCTGTCTGAAAGAGAAAGAATATAGGAATCCTGTCGTTGTCAGCGGATTGTCCGTGGAGCATTGGGATGTAGATGAAGGAGAATTGGTGCAGAAAGTTATTGCGGCCATCCGTTGTAAATTACCGGCAATGTAACAGGTAGAATATGTTTGCATATAGTGCAAAAATATACCAATAAAAAGTATAATACAAAATAGTAATCCCAGATTCTGTTTTATGGACAGAATCTGGGATTTTTTTCTTTATTACAGCCTGCAATCATGATTGTATAATAAATAATATGAAAAAAGCATAGGTGAATAGAGTTCATTGCTTATTTATAAAGATTGAAAAAATATAAATTTTGACTCTTGACGCTGGATAAGGAAAACCGTATAATATATGTGTGATTGATTCGCATATGCGTCATGCTTCTTATATATGAATTATGGCATATATGCAGTTATGAAATTATGTACGTAAAGTTTTTCTTTATCTTTAAAAATGGGATACTAGTGTTATCAATAACAGAAATCTATTGAAAAGTATTGTAGATAACACGATGCAGCACAAAACAATCCAGCGTTTTCAGTACTATAAGGAAAGCGGGGTGAATCCGGATCTGGTTTCGATGTTCTTTATTTATGTATTATAAGGTTGTGAAATAGAGAACGCAGGATGCAGTATTTGTGATGCAGGTGACTATCGAACCCGTATGAAACGGGCTCACTATAGAAGGTATGAATCTTAGTGGAGGTGGCTGTTTTGTCTAACGAATTAGCTATTGAAAAATCGTGTATGAGAAAGTGCTCAAGCCGGCTCTTGCCGTACTTGCTCTTTATGTTCCTGCTTTGCTATATTGACCGTACAAACTTAGGCTTTGCTGGTATCCAGATGTCTCCGGAATTAGGTCTGACGGCTTCTACGTTTGGTTTTGGTGCTGGCCTGTTCTTTATTGGTTATTTTATTTTCGAAGTTCCGTCCAACCTGTGCCTGGCCAAGTTCGGCGCCCGTCGCTGGATTGCCCGTATCATGGTTACCTGGGGCGCTGTAGCGGCTCTTATGTGCATGATTAATGGTACGACGAGCTTCCTCGTCATGCGTTTCTTACTCGGTGCATCTGAAGCCGGCTTCTATCCTGGCGTTACGTATTTCATCGGCGAATGGTTCCCTAACAAATATCGTGCAGCGGCGCTCTCCCGTTTCAATCTGGCTCAGCCTGTTGCTCTCGTCGTCGGTTCTCTCGTTTCCGGGTTCCTTATCAGTTCTCTCGATGGCGTCATGGGCTGGTCCGGCTGGCGCTGGTTGTTCCTCGTCGAAGGGATCCCGACTATATTCTTCGGCTTTGTAACTCTCTACTATCTGACAGATAAACCGGCTGATGCTACATGGCTTACGGAAGAAGAACGCAATTGGCTCACAAACCGTATGGCTGAAGAAGCAGCAGCCATTAAAGGTGCTAATGCCGACTACTCTATTATGAAAGCTCTTACTCACCCGGCTGTTCTGGTCCTCGGTATTGCTTACTTCCTGGCTATCTGTGAAGGTGTATACGGTATCAACATGTGGATTCCTCAGATGCTTAAATCCTGGTCCAATATGTCTTCCATGGAAATTGGCTTCATCGGCGCACTTCCGTTCGTATGTGCATTCATCTCCGTTATTATCTTTGGTCATAGTTCCCAGGTTCGTCAGGAACGTAAATGGCACCTGACTGTAGCTCTCGGTATGGCTACCGTTGCTCTGTGCGCAAGCATGTTTGTTACAGGAACTATTCCTACCATGATTTGTGTCTGCGTAGGTGCTGCTGGTATGTTCGCAGCTATTCCGCTGTTCTGGACGATTCCGGCCCAGTTCCTTACTGGTACGGCTGCTGCAACGGGTATCGCCGTTATCAACTCTATCGGCAACCTCGGCGGTTTCTTCGGACCGACGGCTGTTGGTATGGTTAAAGATGCGACAGGCGATTTCCATTATGGCCTGCTGCTCCTCGGTGTCTGCGTATTCATAGGCCTTGTCCTGTGCCATGTCATGAACAATATCTATGGTAAGAAAGTTGACTACAGCAAGATTGAAAAAAATTAATCTTGGGTGCTTTATAAGAAGCTTTTAACTGAAAATTCCATATATACTAGAAAAACCCTGTCAAAGTGACGGGGTTTTCCTAGTATATAGCAGAATAAGGTTTTACGGATTTTTCATTGTTATGAAAAATTCAATACTTTATTTTCATACTATATTGACAAATAAATCATAATAAACTAACATGTTAGTATCCAATGATATATATCACAAGGGGTATAATATACTGTGACATGTATCGTTTTGTAGGAAAGGATGATTTGCTAATCGTTCTATTTTAAACGGGGAGGGCTGACTTATGCCTAAATACAACAAAGTAACACCTGAACTGATTCAGAAACTGCTTGATTTACTTGGAAAACACAACATGACGACAGATCCGGAAAAACTGGATGTTTATAAGACGGACGAAGAAACCAATCCGGCCTATTTCCACACGCCGGAAGTGGTAGTTTTCCCGGAAACGACGGAACAGGTAGCGGCTATTATGAAGCTGGCCAACGAATACATGGTTCCTGTAACACCACGTGGCGGTGGCAGCAGCCTTGCCTGCCAGGCAATTCCTGTTTATAATGGAATTGTTCTCTGCCTGGAAAAAATGAATAAAATCATTGAAGTCAATAAAGAAGCACTGTATATGATCGTAGAAGCAGGCGCCGTTACGACGGCCGTACAGTCTGCCGCTAAAGAAGCTGGCTTGTATTACGCCGGAGATCCCAGCTCAAAAGCGTCCAGTGAAATCGGTGGCAACGTGGCTACTAATGCCGGCGGCAGCCGCGTCGTAAAATACGGGACGACCCGCGATCAGGTGTACTGGGCTGAAATCGTAACGCCGACAGGTGAAATTACCCAGGTAGGCAAGCGACTGCAGAAAAATACGACCGGGTATGCTCTGGAAAAACTCATCTGCGGCAGTGAAGGCACGTTGGGAATCATTACTAAATTATGCCTGAAACTCCGTCCTATCGCTCCGTATCACTTTGATATGGTTGCCATCTTTACGGATGAAACAAAAGCCCTGGCTGTACCGAACCAGCTCCTTATGGCTGGTGTTCAGCCGACAGCTATTGAATTCCTGGACAATAAAGGGATTCAGAGTGAAGAACGATTCATGAATATGACCCTTCCTCATTCTAAAGATAATGGGAACTATATCATTATTACTATTGATTCCTATGATCAGGACGACCTGGACAACCGTGTGGCTACGGCTGATGAAATCTGCGAAAAGAACGGTTCCGTTGAAACATTGGTTGCGGACGACCGTATCTGGGGCGCACGGTATAATATCGGGGAAGCGGCCCGCAATGACAGCCAGATCTGGCTTGCCGAAGATATCGTCGTTCCTGTCGATAAAATTGCCGATCTCATGGCCCAGATTCCGGCTATTGAAAAGAAATATGGCATTGCTACGACTACATCTGCCCATATCGGTGATGGCAATATCCATGTCAATGCCCTGAAAATAGACATGCCTATGGAACAGTGGAATGAAGTCATTCCTAAATATCACAACGAATTGTATACACTGGTTTACAGCCTGGGCGGATGCCTCTCTGGTGAACATGGCATCGGTCTGCGGAAAATCAATGAAATGAAGAAATTTACCGATCCGGTTTCTCTCGATATGATGAAGGCCATCAAGAAGGCACTGGACCCGAATCTGATTTTGAATCCAGGAAAAATTTTCACATACGACGAAGACTAAACCGTCCTTCACTTCAGAGCTGCTGCACTGTTTGGTGCAGCAGCTTTTTTAATTCCTATATTGCATGGTAGTCAGGTTCTGCATGCGTAATTTGCAGGTTAAGGTGATTTCATTGACTTTACGCTGTGGCTATGATATTCTATACCTGAAGTTAGAATATACGAACTAATGTTGCGTATTCGAACAAAAGGAGGGGAGATATGGAAGAGGAAAAGTTACATAATCCGACTGTCCGCGTTCTGGATATTCTGGAAACGGCGTATAGTCATGAAAATGGGATATCCTTTACAGAATTATCCCGGCAGACGGGAATTTCTAAAGGTACCTTGCACCCCATTGTCATGACTCTCGTAGCAAAAGGATATCTGCAATGCCAGCATTCGCTTTTTACACTAGGCAAAAGCTGTTTCCGTCTGGGATATGCATACACCCGCACACTGAGCTGCCTCGATATTGTCAAAGCACATATGGAAGAAATCGTTACGGCTTGTAATGAAATTTGTCAGCTCGGTGTTTTGGAAGGGATGAATGTCCTGTACATTGCTAAAATGGAACCTCAGCAGGCTATCCGGGTCAGTTCATCTGTAGGGGCGACGCTGGCTGCCTATGCCACGAGTCTGGGAAAAAGCCTTCTCAGTTGCTATACAGACGAAGAAGTACGCCGTATCTGCCCGCCTGTACTGCAACAGTATACGGAACAGACCGTGCGCACGGTCGATGAACTTCTGAGTCAGCTGCATACGATCCGTAAACAGGGATATGCGCTGGAAAATGGGGAAGTAAATAAGGATATTGAATGTATTTCCATTCCCATCCAGGTGGCAGACCAGACGATGGCCATCAGTGTCAGCCTGCCGATTTACCGTTCTACGCCAGAAAAACAGCAGGAAATACTCCGCATCCTGAAGCGCCATAAAAGTGAAATTGCCGAGCAGACAGCAGGATTACAACAGGATTTAAGCTTCATTTAATGATAGATATTTCTATGGAAAAGGAAGGTATGGATCAGTATGAATGATTTCAAAGACAAAGTTGTAGTAGTAACCGGTGGCGGCCGCGGTATCGGCGCCATGACAGCCCGTCGTTTTTGTGAAGAAGGAGCTCACTGCGTCATTTCCAGCAATGTCCTGTCTGAATGTGAAGAATGTGCTGCCGAATTAAAAAAAGACGGCTTTTCAGCCAGCGTTATGGCATGTGATGTAAGCAAGCCGGCCGATGTAGATGCCCTCATAGCAGATACGGAAAAGAAATTTGGCCGTATTGATATTTTTGCCAATATTGCCGGTATTTGTACCAGTGGTATGAATTTCCTCGGTGTTACGCCGGAAAGCTGGGACCGGGTCATGAAAATCAATGCCTTCGGAACGTTATATACTAACCAGAAGGCCATCGAATCCATGATGCGCACGGGAACAAAGGGAAATATTGTCAATGTTACATCCATTGCGGCCAAGACTGGCTCTGGTGCTGTCGGTGTCGATTACTCGGCCAGCAAGGCAGCTATCGTCAATGTGACGATTTCGGCGGCTACCTTTGCGGCCCGTTATGGCATCCGCGTCAATGCCGTTGCACCTGGACCTATCCAGACGAAAATGACTGCCGTATGGGATCCCAAAATGTGTGCAAAACTCGTTAAGACTATCCCTCTGGGCCGCAAATTTGGTGAACCCGATGATATCAGCGAAGCGATTATTTTCCTTGCCAGTGATAAGGCGAAATATATTTCTGGAGAAATCCTGGATGTAAACGGCGCTGCCTGGTGCGATTAAGAGAGGAGACAGACACATGTTTGAAAAATTGCAACTTACAGGGAAAACCGCTATTGTTACAGGCGGTACGAAGGGGATTGGCAAAGGTATTGTGGAAGGTCTGGCCCAGAGTGGTGCCAATGTCGTCGTAGTCAGCCGTCATCAGGATGAATGCGATGCCGTAGCAAAAGAAATGGAACAATACGGCGTCAAGGGACTGGGCGTCAAATGCGATGTTACCATTGCCAGCGATGTCGCCAATCTGATGCAGAAGACGATGGATGCGTTTGGACATATTGATATTCTCGTGAATAATGCCGGCAGCGCAATTACGAAAAAGGCAGAAGATTTGACGGAAGCTGACTGGGACCGTGTGATTGATATGGATATGAAAGCCGTATTCTTCATGGCACAGGCTGCCGGAAAATATATGATTGCCCAGAAGAGCGGAAAAATCATTAATATCGCTTCCATGCTTGGCCTTGTTGCAGAAAAACAGGTTCTGCCATATTGCGTCGCCAAAGGCGGCGTCCTGCAGATGACAAAGGCTCTGGCGCTGGAATGGGCCAAATACAATATTCAGGTCAACGCTATCTGCCCGGGGTATGTCATTACAGATATCAACAAAGACGCATTGAGTGAAGAAAAAATCTATAAACATATTACAGGAAAGATTCCCATGCGCCGCTTCGGTGAAGTAGGGGATATTGCAGGTGCTGCTGTTTTCCTGGCATCGCCGGCCTCTGATTATATGACGGGACAGCCCATCGTTCTCGATGGTGGCTGGACCATGCAGTAATTCCTTATGATAAGTATGCAGGAATTATATTGTTAATGTTAACAATATAATTCCTGCATTTTTTATGTAAAAATAGAATGGTAACAATAAAAAATTGGGATACAAGAATACTGAAAATACCCGGTCTGCTACTTGCTAAACAAAATAATGGTGCTATAATAGGTACACCACTTCTATGAATGATGGCTATAGAAAATACATATTTTTTATTCTTGAAATGAATATAAAGGACGTATTTATAATTTTATTTTCTATGATATGGCCATTATACCTTGTGGTTATTTTATTAGAAGGATGTGTTAAGTATGGCATCAACAGAAGCTATCCCGGCTAAACGCTGGGGGCGTATTATTCCACCGGCGATCCTCGTCTATATTTTCGGATTTATGGATCGCACTAATATCGGTTTTGCTATGGCCGGCGGCATGAGCGATGCGTTGCAGATGACGGCAACCTTATCCGGCCTGGCAGCAGGTATTTTCTTTATCGGCTATATGGTTCTCCAGGTACCGGGCGGACATATTGCTGAAACGGGCAATGCCAAAAAGTTCATAGCTGTTTCCATTCTTGCTTGGAGTCTTATTTGTACCAGCCTCGGGTTTGTGCAGACAGCTACCCAGCTTTTGGTCCTGCGTTTTCTCGTCGGCGTTGCTGAAGGCGGTGTATGGCCGGCTATCCTGGTCATCATCAGTCACTGGTTCCCTTCGTCTGAACGTGGCCGGGCCAATTCCTACTTCATCATGAATGTAGCTATTGCTTCTATCATTACCGGTCCTATCTCCGGCTGGCTGGTTACGACCTTTGGCTGGCGTTCCGTTTTCATCGCCGAAGGTGCCGTTTCTTTCCTGCTCATTTTCGTGTGGTGGCCTCTTATCAGCAACCGTCCGTCGGAAGCCAAATGGATTTCCAAAGAAGAACGAGAATACCTGGAAACGACGCTGGCTGCTGAACAGAAAGAACTCAGCTCGGAAGATGATGCGCCTACGTCTCTTTCCACTATTCTCAGCAGTGTCAATATGTGGAAACTGATCCTCATCTATTTCTTCTATCAGGTAGGTATCTATGGTTTTGCTATGTGGCTGCCGACTATCCTCAAAAGCCTTACTAATAGCGGCATGACCAGCATTGGTTTCCTCTCCACCATTCCGTATTTCGCCTGCATGGCCGGTTTGTATATCTTTGGGCATTTGTCTGACCGCAGCGGTAACCGTAAAAAATATGTTGCCCTGCCCCTCCTGGGATTTGCTCTTTGCTTCCTGGCATCGGCTTTCCTGAAAGATTACACCTGGGTTTCCTTTGCCTTCCTCTGCGGCTGCGGCCTGTTCCTGCAGTGCGCATCGGGGATTTTCTGGACTATCCCGACCATGCTTTTTCCGGCTAAAGTTGCTGGCGACAGCCTGGGCATCATCAACGCTCTCGGCAACCTCGGCGGTTTCGTCGGTCCGTTCATCGTTGGCTGGCTGACCACGCAGTTCATGTCCATTTATGCGGGCATTTATTTCCTGGCAGCTATGCTTGCCTGCGGCTTCTTCTTGACATTGAGCCTGCCGAAGAAGACAGAAGGTAAATAATTTCTTTCATAAACAGCAAAAAAGAGCATCCCGCAGCGGGGATGCTCTTTTTTGCTGTTATTCGTTTAAATCGAGGATAGCGCCAGTGGCGGCTGATTTTGCAATGCGGGAATAGAGGCCGAGCCATCCATGTGTAAATTTCGGTTTGGGGCGTACCCAATTCTTTTTGCGCTGTGCCAGTTCTTCATCTGATACATGAAGCGTCAGGGTATTGTTAGGGATATCAATGGTGATTTTATCGCCGTCTTTGACGAGGGCAATGGGGCCGCCATCTGCGGCTTCAGGAGAAACGTGACCGACAAAACAGCCGTTGTTGGTACCGGAGAAACGTCCATCCGTAACGAGGGCTGTCGATTTTGCCAGTCCCCGGCCGTACAGATACTTCATGGCCTTGAACATTTCCCGCATACCAGGACCGCCTTTTGGCCCTTCATAACGGATGACGACGACGTCACCGGCTACGATATCGCCGCCCAAGATGGCTTTTTCAGCTTCTTCTTCCGAATCATAACATTTGGCCGTTCCCGTAAACGTCAGGATTGACGGGTCAATAGCAGCCGGCTTGGTGACGCCCGTTTCCGGAGCCAGATTTCCCCGGAGGATAGCCAGGCCCTTGCGGGATTCGAACGGTTCGGCCATGGTTTTGATGACCTGGGGGTTAAATTCGTATTTGTAGGTATAGTTCTGCAGATTTTCGGAAACGGTCGTGCCCGTAACGGTCATGCAGTCTTTGTGAAGCAGCGGCAGGATTTCTGTCATGACTTTGGGGATACCGCCGGCCTTATAGAAATCTTCCATATCATAGGATGATGCCGGGTTGACTTTGGCAATGAGTGGTGTTGTGGCGCTGAGTTTATCAAAGACGGCCAGCATCGTTTCATGATCAATGCCTAATTCATGAGCCATGGCGGTCAGATGGAGTACGCCATTCGTAGAGCCTCCCGTTGCCATAAGGACGCGTATGCCGTTTTCAATGGCGTCCATCGTCAGGATGTCATGACTGGTGATGCCCTGTTGGGTAAGGCGTACGATTGCTTCACCGGTTTGTTCGGCACAGCGCGTACGATCAGCATAGACGGCCGGAATCAGAGCGGCACCGGGAAGTGAGATCCCCATGGCTTCGGCGACACAGTTCATCGTATTGGCTGAGCCATAGAATGAACAGGACCCGCAGGTCGGACCGCAGACGTCTTCCAGACTGTTAAATGTAGGTTCGTCTATTTTTCCGGCACGCAGCATTCCCAGCCCTTCCGACATAGAAGTCAGGTCGGATTTGCGGTTGTCGAATACCTTGCCTCCCAGCATGGGACCGCCACCCATAAATATGACTGGAATATCGAGGCGGGCTGCCGCAAGGAGCATACCCGGCACGATTTTGTCACAGGAGCCGAGCAGCACGACGGCATCCAGATGATGGATTTCTACCATCGTTTCGATGTCATTGGCAATCAGGTCGCGGGAAGGCAGAATATAATGCATGCCAGCGTGGCCCTGGGCCGTGCCGTCACAGCCGGCGATGACGCCAAATTCACAGGCTGTACCGCCTGCCCGGTATATTCCCTTTTTGACGGCTTCGGCCATCTGGCGCAGGTTGTAGTGTCCCGGCACGAGTTCATTCCAGGAGTTGGCAATGCCAATCAGCGGGCGCTTCAGATCGTCATCGGAATAGCCGATGGATTTAAATACACTGCGATTAAAAGACCATTCCGGCCTTCCTAAAATTTCTTTACTTCTGTACATTTTCTTCATCCTTTCCCACCATCAGGTGTCAGCAGAAAGCTGTGCTTTCTAAATGAAATAGTACATGTCCCTTTCTTCACTATAACTTTTTTTCATTTTATTTGCAACTATTTTGTATGAATAATTGTAAAACCGGTGTCTCAGTTTTGAGACAGAATCAGATGAGTCCGTTCAAATGGACAAATGTGAAAACAATAACGTAAAATCGATGAATGATGCCAGAAAAATCATATTAGTTATGATTTTTCTATAGACTAGGATACTAGAATATGCTAATATGTACGTATATTAGATGCGTTATAACAGATGTGTCATTCTTTGATAAAATTGCCGTCGGATTCCGGTATTCATAAGGGTTGATGGCTGTTTTATATATGTGATTTTCTCATAGCTAGCGAACATAAGGTGCAATCCCGTTATTTGACAGACACTGCCATTCTAGTACAATAATAGTATGTGAATTCGTAAATGTATACACATGTGTATATGCGAATTAATGTGCAATTGCATGAGGCAGGAACTGGTACAAATTCGTTCTGTTGCTGTAAAGAGAGGAGTAGTAGTATGAAACAAGGTACAGGTGTTGTAGGAGAATTATGTAAAGACGTATTTATTCCTAAAATGGTGAAAGTACATCAGAAATTTGATTTATCGTACATTAAACCGGAAGATATTCCCGGTGTTGTTCGGGCTCAGCTCGATCGTGACATCATCGCATCCAAAATAAAACCGGGCATGACGATTGCCATTACCTGCGGCAGCCGCGGCGTATCCAATACGGCTCTTATTATCAAGACCATTGCATCGTATGTTAAGGAAAAAGGTGCTAAACCGTTCGTATTCCCGGCTATGGGCAGTCATGGCGGTGCTACACCGGAAGGACAGACTCAGATCGTCAATGGCTATGGCGTCGTGGAAGACTATGTAGGATGCCCGATTCGTGCGACTATGGAAACGAAACAGATTGGCACGACCGATGATGGCCGTCCTGTTTTCATCGACAAATATGCAGCTGAATCGGATGGTATCATCATGCTGGGCCGTATCAAAGCCCATACGCAGTTCGTTGGCCCTTATGAAAGCGGCCTGATGAAGATGGCTGTTATCGGCATGGGCAAACAGCATGGCGCCGAAGGTGTCCATGAACAAGGCTTTGTCCATATGGCAGAAAACATCCAGCGCTATGGCAAAGTCATTCTGAAAAACGCTCCGATTATTTGTGGCGTCGGCCTTTTGGAAAATGCGGCAGATCAGACGCATACCATTGTCGCCCTCACGCCGGATGAAATCATCGAACAGGAACCGGAATACCTGAAAAAAGCAAAAGCTCTCATGGGACATATCATGATCAAACATGCCGACCTTCTCATCATCGATGAAATTGGCAAAAACATCAGTGGCGACGGCCATGACCCCAACGTTTCCAATATGCTGCCCCGTGAAACGGGCGTCCCCTTTGGCCCGAACGGTGAATTCCCGTCCAAGTGTGAATTCAATGCCGACCGCAAAATTGTCCTGGATCTCACGGAAGAAACTCATGGCAACGCCAATGGCCTGGGCTTGGCAGATGTAACGACACAGCGCTGTGTTGATAAGATTGTCAATGCTGCAGCATATCCGAATGCCGTTACCTCGACGATTCTGGAAATGGTCAAGATTCCGTTCTGGACGGAAAATGATAAACTGGCTATCCAGGTTGCACTGAAAACGGCTACGAAAGCTGATAAGACAGCTCCGAAAATCGTCCGCATCAAGAATACGATGGAAGTGCAGGATATTTACGTATCAGAAGCACTGCTTCCGGAAGTTGAAGCTAACCCGGATATGGAAGTAGCCGGGGAACTGGCTCCTATGCCGTTTGATGAAAATGGCAACCTGTTTTAATCCGTCATGACGATAGGAGACCGTATGCTGTATCTGGCAGCATACGGCCTCTCATATATAACATATTATATTTATATTTTGTTTCCCAATCCCTAAAACAAGGAGGAACATGAATGGAACAGAGATGTAAAGGCGTACGCAAAGTATGGGCCCAGTCGGATGCATTGAAACTCGGCACCGAATTCTCCGAAGGCGATCTCGCGAAACCGCAGATTTTGATTGATGATGTATGGGGTGAAAGCCATCCCGGCAGTGTTCACCTCGATAAGTATGCTAAACAGGCATCTATCGGCGTCTATGAAACGGGTGGCAAACCTGCTAATTTCCATGTCACTGATATCTGTGACGGATGGGCTCAGGGCCATGATGGCATGAACTTTATCCTTCCCAGCCGTGAAGTCATTGCCGATATGGTAGAAATCCATGCCAATGTCATTCCCTGGGATGGCGTTATTCTGATTTCCAGCTGTGATAAAGCCGTACCGGCTCATCTGGAAGTAGCTGCCCGTCTCGATATGCCGGTCATCCACATTCCCGGCGGTTCTATGCGCAGCGGCCCGGGGTGCACGACATCCGACCTCGCCGGCCCGATTACGGCCCGTGATAAACGCGGTCTGGTCAGCAAAGATGAAATGCGTGATTATAAACTGACGGGCTGTCCGACCTGTGGTTCCTGTCAGTTCATGGGAACGGCCAGCACGATGCAGTGCATGTCTGAAGCACTTGGTATGGCCCTTCCCGGCAATGCTGTCGTACCGGCTACATTGATGGAAAGTCAGCGCTATGCCCGTCTGGCAGGTCAGAAGATTATGGAACTGGCTGAAAAAGGCATCACCACGTCAAAAATCATGACGAAAGCGGCCTTCATCAACGCCATTAAAGTCCATCAGGCTATCAGTGGTTCTACCAATGCTACCATTCATTTCCCGGCTATTGCCCATCAGCTGGGCATTGATATTCATCCGCGCATGTTCGATGAAATCGGCAAGAATATCAAATATCTGACGAATGTACAGCCTAGCGGCAAATACATTACAGAATTCCTCTGGTATGCCGGCGGGATTCCCATGATCCAGATGTATCTCAAAGACGAACTGGATCTCAACGTCATGACCGTTACGGGCCGCACGCTGGGTGAAAACCTGGAAATGATTGAAAAGAGCGACTTCTTTGAACGCGGCCTTGGCTATCTCAAGACTTATGGCATTAATCCGGAAGATATCATCCGCAAACCGGAACATTCGAATAAATATGGTTCTCTGGCTGTACTGGACGGCAATATTGCTCCTGATGGCAGTGTCGTTAAATTCTCGGCTATCAAGAATCCCGATATGATGCATCATATCGGACCGGCACGGGTATTCAATTCGGAAGAAGACTGCCAGCAGGCTATCATTACTGGTCAGGTCAATCAGGGCGACATCTTATTTATCCGTTATGAAGGCCCGAAAGGCGCTGGTATGCCTGAAAGCCTCATGACGACCGATGCCATTGCCTTTGATGAACGCCTGGATGGCACGGTTGCACTGGTAACGGACGGCCGTTTCTCCGGTGCTACCCAGGGCCCGGCTATCGGCCACGTATCACCGGAAGCCGTAGAAGGCGGCCCCATTGCGCTCCTGGAAGACGGCGATATGATTGAAATCGACATTCCGAACCGCAAAATCAATATGATCGGCGTAAAAGGTGAAAAGAAGACGGCGGAAGAAGTAGATGCTATTCTGGCTGAACGTAAAAAGAACTGGAAGATGCCTGATTTCCCGAAGAAAAAAGGCTATCTGGCTCGCTATAGCAAATATGCGACATCGGCAATGTCCGGCGGATATCTTCAGTAATTCATACTAGTTTGCAGCTAATAAAAAAGGTATCGTACGAAGCAGTGGTGCTTTGTACGATACCTTTTTAGCTGTACGTTTATAGTAAATAACAACAAAATTCAGATATAAAAAAGACCTGTTGCTGAGAACAGGTCTTTTTTATACATGTAGTGACTTAACATCTTATATTGGCTGGGACTGGAATGATTTGGCAAAGAAATCAATATCGTTGATGTTCAGTTCCGTAAAGGTGTGTTCCAGTTTTTCCTTCGATGTCTTCAATGCGTCAATGGTTTTTTCCTTTTTTTCTTCTGTCAGGCGGAAAGAAGGGATGCTGACGCTCATGGCAGCGATATAATGACCGTGATACGCCAGGGGAACGGAGAAACAATTGATGCCGGGAGAAATTTCTTCTTTATCCGTGAAATATCCAAGCGTCTTGCCCTGCTGGCATTCATCATAGAAACGGTTAAAGTCCGTACAGGTCCGTTCTGTTACCGGGGCCAGCCCCTGGGGATAGAGTGTTTGCAGGCCCTGCAGGGTGTATTCGCTTAGCAGTGCCTTTCCGATAGCCGTGCTGTAAGCAGGAAGCCGTTTGCCGACGAAAGAAATGAGCCGTATCGGTTCGGGAGATTCTTCTTTTGCCAGATAGAGTACATCACCGCCTACCAGAACACCGAGCTGGCAGGCTTCCGATGTGGCATTGACGATGCGTTTCATCTGGGCTTTGAAAAGTTCTAGTATGTCCATGTCCTGCAGGCAGGCGGATCCGACGATGAGAGCGCTGATGCCGACTGTATACTTGTTGGATCCATGCTGGGTGATAAAGCGGCGTTCACACAGTGTGCGGATAATGGGAACAATCGTACTTTTGGGGACAGAGATAGCCGTGGCAATTTCTGTCAGGGAGCAGCCTTCCTTCGATGTGGAAAGAAGCTGCATAATGTCCAATACACGGGCTGTAGGGCGGTGCGTGGTATAGGGCATCCTATATTACCTCCTTTAAAATATATATGATGACGGTAAATCGCAGGCAGTACATTGAAGTTCACAATCATCAGTATAGCGAAAATGGGACATACTTGCAAATGGAAATAGGTGATACAAGACTGAGAAGTCTGGTTATAGCACGGGCAGATATAAACCACAAAAGGAATTTATCGGCGAATATTGCTATTTTATGTGAAAAATGGTAGAATATAGACGTAAAACGTATATACAAATTATAACTCATATACGAACAAATTGCAAAAGAAATTGTCATATTTATCTATTCCGATATAGAAGTAATTCTGCTTTAAAACTATGAAAATAGTTTTGAATAAATGCCTTATGAGGCGTATAATTTAAGGAGGTATTTTTTTATGAATTTTGAATTCTCTGATGAACAGCAGGCGATTCAGAAATTGGTACGCGAATTTGCAGAAAAGGAAATTGCACCGACTGTCCAGGAACGGGATGAAAAAGCAGAATTTTCCCGTGAAATCTTTGATAAAATTGGTGAATTAGGCTTGTGCGGCATCTTTTTCCCCGAAGAATACGGTGGAAGTGATGGCAGTTATGTAAGCTATATCCTGGCTAATGAAGAATTATCCAAGGTTGATGACGCCGTAGCTGCCGGGTATGCCTCCAGCATTTCTCTGTGCGCATGGCCTATCTGGAAATTTGGTACAGAAGAACAGAAGAAAAAATACCTCACACCGCTGGCAGAAGGAACGAAACTGGGTGCTTTCGGCCTGACAGAACCCAATGCCGGTTCTGATGCTGCCCGTCAGCAGAGCACGGCTGTCCGTAAAGGCGACCATTATATCCTCAACGGCAGCAAAATCTTTATCACCAATGGCGGGGAAGCAGACATTTATGTCGTCTTTGCTATGACGGATAAGACAAAAGGCACAAAAGGGATTTCCGCGTTCATCCTTGAAAAAGGAATGGAAGGCTTCACTTTTGGCAAAGAAGAACAGAAGATGGGGATTCATGCTTCCAAGACGAGAGAACTGATTTTCCAGGATGTCAAAGTTCCGGTAGAAAATCTTCTCGGTGAAGAAGGCAAAGGCTTCAAAATCGCTATGCAGGGCCTCGATGGCGGCCGTATCGGTGTTGCTGCCCAGGGCCTGGGCATCGCCGGTGCTGCGCTGGAAGCGGCCATCAAGTATTCCAAGGAACGGGAACAGTTTGGCAAACCGGTCTGCAAATTCCAGTCTATTTCCTTTATGCTTGCCGACATGGCAACGAAACTGGATGCAGCCCGTCTTCTCGTGTACCGTGCAGCAGCCCTCAAAGAACAGGGCAAACCGTGCACGAAAGAATCGTGCATGGCCAAGCTGTATGCGACCGATGCGGCTATGTCCATTGCAACGGACGCCGTACAGATTCTCGGCGGTTATGGCTACATCCGCGAATATCCGGTAGAACGGCTCATGCGCGATGCCAAGATTACCCAGATTTATGAAGGTACGAACCAGATTCAGAGACTGATTATTTCCGGCCAGCTTTTACAGTAAATCGTTCATACAGAAAGGGAGATAACGATGAGTGATGTATTAACCTATGATGAAATGAAAGTCGGCGATAAGACCACTTTCGGCAAAACAATTGGTGAATGTGATGTATATGCTTTTGCAGGTGTTACGGGTGATTTCAACCCGATGCATGTCAATGAAGTAGAAGCATCGAAGACCATGTTCAAAGGCCGTATTGCCCATGGCATGCTCAGTGCCGGCATCATCTCCACGACCATGACGAAAGCTGCTCATGGCGGCACGCCGATTTACTGCTCACAGGAATTAAAATTTAAGGCTCCTGTACATATTGGTGATACCATTACCTGCACGGCAGAACTCATTGAAAAGATTCCGGAAAAACATCGTCTGATTTACCGCACCGTCGTTACCAATCAGGACGGCGTAGTCGTTACAGACGGTAAAGCAATGATTTTAAAATTCTAAGTTGATTTGACGCGCAGGGGGCCCGGGCTCCTTGTGCGTTATCTGAAAAGCACAAGGAGGTTATACTCATGGCATTAATGACTGGTGAACAGTATATCGAAAGCATGCGCAAGCTCAATCTGCAGGTGTACATGTTCGGCAAAAAAATCGACAACGTCGTCGATGACCCCATCCTGCGTCCGTCCCTGAACTCGGTCCGCATGACCTACGACCTGGCCCAGATGCCGGAATACGAAGATCTCATGACGGCTACGTCGTCCCTGACTGGTGAAAAGATCAACCGTTTTACCCATATCCACCAGAGCACCCAGGACCTCATCAACAAAGTCCGGATGCAGCGTCTCCTCGGCCAGAAGACGGCAGCCTGCTTCCAGCGCTGCGTCGGCATGGATGCATCCAACGCCGTATTCTCCACGACCTATGAAATCGACCAGAAATACGGCACTCATTATCATGAAAACTTCAAGAAATTCCTTACCCGGGTACAGCAGAACGACTTTACCGTCGATGGCGCCATGACCGACCCGAAAGGCGACCGCGGCAAGGCTCCTCATGCCCAGGATGATCCCGATTTGTATCTCCACGTCGTCGAACGCCGTCCCGACGGTGTCGTCGTACGCGGTGCCAAAGCCCATCAGACAGGCTTCATCAACTCCCACGAAGTCATCGTTATGCCGACCATCGCCATGCGGGAAGCTGATAAGGATTACGCTATTTCCTTCTGCTGTCCGACCGATGCCGAAGGCATTTTCATGATCGTCGGCCGTCAGTCCTGCGATACGCGGAAACTGGAAGGAGCTCCCATGGATACGGGCAACCCCGAATTCGGCGGCACGGAAGCACTGGTTATCTTCGATAACGTATTTATCCCCAATGACCAGATTTTCCTCAACGGCGAAGTGGAATTTGCCGGCATGATGGTCGAACGCTTTGCCGGATATCACCGTCAGTCCTATGGCGGCTGCAAAGTCGGCGTAGGCGACGTCCTCATCGGGGCTGCGGCACTGGCAGCCGATTATAACGGCTGTGCCAAGGCATCGCACATCAAAGACAAGATCATCGAAATGCAGCACCTGAACGAAACGCTCTTCGGCTGCGGCATCGCCTGCTCGGCCCTGGGCAAACCGACGAAATCGGGCAACTACCTCATCGACCTGCTGCTGGCCAACGTGTGCAAGCAGAACGTCACCCGTTTCCCCTATGAAATCGTCCGCCTGGCCGAAGATATTGCTGGCGGCCTGGTCGTCACGGCGCCGTCGGAAATCGACTTGAGGGATCCGAAAATCGGGCCGTATGTCGATAAATACCTCAAAGGCGTATCGTCCGTATCGACGGAAAACCGCCTGAAAGTCCTGCGTCTCATCGAAAACCTCTGCCTGGGCACGGCCGCCGTCGGCTACCGGACAGAATCCATGCACGGTGCCGGCAGCCCGCAGGCACAGCGCATCATGATTTCCCGTCAGGGGAACCTGGAAATGAAGAAAGAACTGGCCAAGAAGATTGCCCATATTGAAGAATAACCTCTGAGCCATAGCAACATGCCCCGCATAGGGGTATAAACAGAGAGTCCCATGATAGCTCCGGCTGTCATGGGACTTTCTGTTTATCTGTATTTTGGATGCAATAATACAAATTGTGCATAACCGGATTGACAATTATGGATAATCGACGTATAATTAAATCACTAGCATACCAATATATTGGTATATCTCCGATCGGAACAAGTGAATAGGAATGAATGAGAGAGGTGAAGTAACATGACTACGTTACAATCAGAAAAGCCGACGAAAGTCCGCTGGATGGTCTTCGGCTCCTTACTGGCATTATGTACGGTAAACTATATCGACCGTGCCGTTATTTCTATTTGTATGCCTTCCATTGAAGCAGATCTCCACTTTGGTCCTGCTCTGGTAGGGGTCATTCTCAGTGCCTTTTTCTGGGGCTATACGCTGATGCAGATTCCTTCAGGCTGGATTGCGGACCGTCTGGGGCCGGGCAAGACAATCCTGGGGTCCGGGATTTTGTGGGGGGTATTTCAGGTCATCACCGGCTTTTTGAGCAGCAGTTCTGCTTTTATGGCTGTACGGGCACTACTCGGTGCATCGGAAGCCCCGATTTATCCGGCCAGCAGCAAGCTCCAGTCTGTGTGGCTGACGAAGAATGAACGTACCCGTGGTGCAGCTATTGTCGATGCCGGATCGGCTCTCGGCACAGCTATTGGCGGGCCACTCATTATTGCCTTCCTTGCCTGGTTTGGCGGCTGGCGTGGTGCCTTGATGGGGGCCGGTGTCTTTACGATGGTAGTAGTCCTCATTTGTTATAAATTCGTTCATACGACACCGGATACGAATAAAATGATCAACAAGGCTGAACGGGAATATATCGATAATGCCCTGAAAGCTGAATACGAAAGCGAACAGATGGCCAGTGGCGGCAAAACGTCACTGGGATTGCCACGGTATCTGCGCAGTGTCACTTTCTGGGGCATGGTCCTGGGATTTGTCTGCTATGACTGCTTCTGGTATGGTCTAATGACATGGGGGCCTATGTATTTATCCCAGGTATTTAAAGTCAATTTCATGGCTGTTGGCGGTTCTATTTTCATTATCTTTGGCTGTGGTGTTATTGGTTCCCTCTTTGGCGGCTATATGATTGATACGATGTGCATGAAATATGACCCCAGCAAAGTCGTTAAGTATGCCCTGGCAGGTCTGGGAATCGTGATGGCAATCGCCATGTATCTTCTCAGTACGGCTACATCCATGACGCTGGCTATCGTGTATATGTCTGTTGCCATGTTCTGTGAAAAATGGGTTGGTGCGACGTTCTGGATGATGCCGGCTGCTATTTCGCAAAAAGATGATGTCGGCATTGTTGCCGGTGCCATGAACTTTATGGGCAATATCGGCGGCGCCATCGTACCGATTCTCGTCGGTATGATTGTCACACTGACGGGATCGTATTACTGGGCTATTATCCTCTTTATGGCCTTTGCCATCGGACTCTGCATTTTCCCGATTGGCATCAATATGAACAAAAAAGTCGGTTCTGCTTCCTGATTATCGTACTTTGCTCTAGTAAAAACCCTCTATTCCATGTATACTGGATAGAGGGTTTTTCTCTGCCGGCTGTTAAGCGGAACCAACCTGCGGGGCGGTTTTGTTCCAGCTGCTTTTTTTTGGAATCAGGGATATAAAAAATGTTACAGGCCTGTTTAGGTTTTGTTTAGATAGAAGCTGTATACTGTCACTATATAGGATACAGTGGGAGGAAATGAATATGAATTGTGCCATACGGCGTCATCAGCGTCTGATTTTTTTTGTTTTATTGTTTGCTGCGGTTTTCCTGTACCTGGCTCATATTGGTTCCTATCATCTGATTGAATTAGATGAGGGAAGATATCACCGGGTAGCCATGGAAATGGTTCTTTCCGGCGATTACATTACGCCTCATTTTGACTATATGCCGTATTTTGAAAAACCAATCTTTCAGTATTGGATAACGGCTCTTTCCATGGAACTCTTTGGTTTCCGTGAATTTACGGGACGTGTCCTGCCGGCCCTTTCGGGATTGGGGAATGTCCTGCTGGCCTTCTGGCTTGCCCGGGTAATGTACAACCGTCGTACGGGCGTTATGGCGGCCGTCATTCTGGCAACGTCAGCATTGCAGCTCATCGTCGCTTCCATCGGTGTCCTCGACATGGCGCTGACTTTTTTTATTGATGCCTGCCTGGTCACCTTTTATGTATTTGAGAGAACGGAAAATAAGAAATATCTGCTGCTATTTTATGCATTTATGGGATTCGGCATGCTTACCAAAGGGCTGATTTCCATCGTATTTCCCTGCGGGATTATTTTTTGGTATGCCCTTTGTACGAAACGGCCCCGCCTGTTCCTGAAATTGTTTTATCTGCCGGGAATCCTGCTGTTCCTTGTCATCGCTGTGCCGTGGTATTATATGGTATGCCAGCGGAATCCTGACTTTTTTTACTTTTTCTTTATCCGTGAACACTTTCTCCGCTTTGCTACCAAGATGCATGAACGGTTTCATCCCTGGTATTATTTTGTGCCGGTCCTGCTGGCTGGCACGATGCCCTGGACCGGGTTTTTATTGACTTTTTTCAGCAAAAAAGGCATCATGCGCCGGCCGGGTACCCTGCGGCATCGGCAGGATATTTTGTTCCTCGGACTTTGGGCAGGCCTTATTTACGTTTTTTACAGCATTTCTGATTCCAAACTGCCGACCTATATTCTTCCCTGCTGGCTGCCGTTATCGGTCCTTCTGGCAGCATCACTGGAACGGTGCCGGAGAGAAAAAGACTGGCTATGCCACAGCTTTTTTGTAAACTCCGTGCTCTGTTTGTTATTTACGGCTGGCGGGATTGCCTATCTCATGCATACGGATTTCCTGACTGTGCCAGATTTCCTGAAAAATGGCGGCCTGCTCATCGCGTCCCTTCTTGCAGGTACGCTGGCAGCCTGCTGGTCTTATAAAAAGCGCCGCAGTTTCTTTGCTGTTTTCCTGATTCTAAGCTGTATGGCCTATGGCTTCGGACTTGGCGCCCATCAGGTTCAGGGGCAGATCCATGATCACCAGTCAGCCTATCAGGTCAGCCAGGATATTAAGACTCTGCATCCGTCGGAAGATACGCCGATTATTATGTACGGTTCTTTCATTCCGGGGCTGGTATATTATCTGGACCGGCCCGTGGCGGCTGCCAATTTTATGGGTGAACTGGAGTTCGGCATTCACCATACGGATCGTACGGGGATGTATTATGGCAGTAAGGAACTGTATGATGTCTGGCATAGCAGCCAGCCGGTCATTGTCGTAGTACAGCCGAAATACCTTGAAGAGGCACTGAGTGTCCTTGACGGGAATATATACCAGCGTATGGAAGAAGAGGATTATACCGTATTGATTAACCGGCCGTTGAAAGAGGGCGTATTGCCATGAAGCGTATAGACATTCTCGTACCCTGCTACAATGAAGAAGCAGTACTCCACCAGTTTTATGAACGGACCAGCTCGGTTCTGGAACAGATAGAAAATTACCAGTTCACTTTTATCTTTGTCAACGACGGCAGCCACGATCGTACAATATCGATTATCCGGGAGCTTTATGAAAAAGACGCCCGCGTTTCTTATATTTCTCTATCCCGTAACTTTGGAAAGGAAGCGGCTATGCTGGCTGGTATGGATTATGCTGATGGCGATGCCCTGGTCATCATGGATGCTGATTTACAGGATCCGCCGGAACTTCTGCCGGAAATGATTGCCTGGTGGGAAAAAGGATACCGTGATGTCTCAGCCCGCCGCCGCTGCCGGGAAGGAGAAACATTTTTCAAAAAATGGTCGAGCCACGTATATTATAAATTGTTGAAAAAACTGACGTCCGTTCCCGTTCAGCAGGATGTGGGCGACTTCCGCCTTCTGGACCGCCGCTGCGTCCAGGCTTTGTGCAGTCTGCGGGAATGTCAGCGCTATACCAAAGGGCTTTTCAGCTGGATCGGTTTTGAAAAGAAAGAAATTCTCTTTGATCGTCCGCCCCGGGCCGCGGGCAAAACGAAATGGAACTACTGGCAGCTTTTTAACCTCGCTGTAGATGGCATTACCAGTTTTACGACGGCCCCATTGCGGGCGGCTTCTTTTGCAGGCTGTCTGCTGGCCTTTCTGGCGGCTTTATATATGTGTTTCATCGTCGTACGTACACTCGTATACGGCGGTGATGTAGCCGGGTATCCGTCCCTTATTTCGGTCGTCTTGTTTATCGGCGGCGTACAACTCATGTTCATGGGAATTATGGGGGAATATATCGGCCGTATTTATAATGAAAGCAAGGGCCGCCCGCCTTATATAGCAGAGGAAAGAGGCGTAAAAAGAAAAGAGAAATCATAGGAAGTGAAATGAACTGACCCCCATTCGTTAGATTTTTAGGTCTAACTTTTGGGGGTCACTACAAAACCGCCTCACGGGCGGTTTCTTTTATTTTCCGCGGCAAACATGGTACAATACAACTAGTATGTATCCAAGTCCGCCCTGGCAGACGAGAAAGAAGGGGACCGCCATGATCGATAGAGATAAGTTGAAGGACATTCTGACTGAATATAAAAGGGATTTTCCCCAGCGCTGGCCGTTGGAAAAGTATAAGTGGGAAGCTGTGCGCTGTTTTCAGACGGCATGGGACTTTACGGCCCGGGATTTTGAAGAAATGTTTACGGCTGCTACGGCCCGGACAAAGGATTTGCTTACGTCGGTTAATTATTATCCCCGCGGGGTTATGCGTGGCTTTGCGGCCGTCAACCGGGATGCGACCAAGGCTATGTTTTCCAATCTTTTTGACGAAAAAAAGGACCTGGCGGTCCGCGTAGAACGGTTCCGGGAAGATGCCGAACATATCCGGCGGGAATATGGGGAAGGCATCTGGAAGCAGCATTATCAGAAATTGAACGCCATCAGTACGTATTTGTGGCTCCGTTATCCCGACCGGTATTACCTGTACAATTATTCCGATTGCCGTGTCGTAGCGAAAGAACTCCATAGTTCATTTATGCCTCACCGCGGTGCTCATGCAGGAAATCTCATCGGTGCCTATGGCCTTTTTGATGAAATCTGTGATGCCATTCAACAAGACAGCGAACTGCAGACGGTGTACAGGGCGCAGCGCCATGACAACTGCTGGGCTGACACCTCGTGCCATACGCTGACCGTCGACCTTTGCATGTATATCAGTCGTATTTATTCGAAAAAAGGCATCGGCAGTGGCGATCCGGACTGGCTGCCCATTGGGTACAGCCCGGAATTGTCTGTTCAGGACTGGGTCGCTTTATTGCAGGATGATGCCGTATTTACGGAAAGCAGCCTGGAAGTGATGCGGCGGTTCCTCGATTTTGGAGGAATGGCAACATGCCGGCAGTTGGCCAATAAATATGGTGAGCCTAAAAATTTTTATAATTTCTGTTCTGTTTCCCTGGCAAAACGGGTAGCGGAAAAAACGGATTGCAACGTCCTGACTACAGAAGACGAAAGCGCCAAATGGTGGCCTATTTTATACGTGGGAAAGATAGATGAACACAATGCCGATGGCGGATATATCTGGAAATTGCGGGATGAACTGGCAGAGGCCCTGCAACAGGTCGATTTGTCGCGGGTAAATTTATATGCGCATGTATCGCTTCCTGAAGGAAGGCATGCGGCCTGGTGGTTTAGTGTCAACCCCGTGTTGTGGAGCTTTTCTTCTATGGGCATAGGGGAACCGCGCAGCTTTTCCCTGTATAATGAAAACGGCAATAAGCGGCGCGTTTTTGAAAATTTCCTGGCTGCACGAAGCGGGGACTTCCTTATTTGTTATGAATCATCGCCGGTGCGCCAGATTGTAGCTATTGGAAAAATTGTCAAAGAAAGCGACGGTGAAAATATCTATCTGGAAAAAGTGGAAGGTCTGGTACATCCTATTGGATATACGGCAGTGCAGGCTGTGCCAGAGCTCCGGCGGATGGAATATTTTGAAAATCCCCAGGGAAATTTATTTAAATTGACCCGAAGTGAGTATACGTCTATCATGGATCTTATCCGTGATGAAAACCCGGTGGATCACCAACGGGTGGTTAAGCCTTATACCCATGATGATTTTATCCGGGAAGTCTATATGAGCCGTGGCCATTTTGCTACTCTCATTTCTCTTTTGAAGCATAAACAAAATATTATTCTGCAGGGGGCCCCCGGCGTGGGTAAGACCTACACAGCACGGCGCATTGCTTATGCGATGATGAGAGAACGGGATGACAGCCGCATTGAATTTGTCCATTTTCACGAAAGCTTTGGGTACGACGACTTTGTGGCAGGGTATAAACCTCAGGATACAGGCTATGTGTTCCGGTACGGCATTTTTTACCGGTTCTGCCAGCGGGCCGCCAACATGCCAAACAAGCCTTTTTTCTTCATTATCGACGATATCAACCGGGGGAATATCAGCAAAATTTTTGGCGAATTACTGATGCTCATTGAAAAACCATACCGCGGTACATCTGTAACCCTTTCCTGCAACGGAATGCCTTTTTCTGTACCGAAAAATATATATATCATCGGTATGATGAATATGGCGGATACGGTTTCCATCCGCGATTATATCCTGCGCCGCCGCTTTGGATTTTTTGAACTGATTCCCGAATTTGATTCTGATGGATTTCAAGAGTATATGAAGAAGCTCGATAGTGATACATTTACGGCCTTGATTACCCGCATAAAAAAACTCAATGCAGAGATTTCCGAGGATCCCCGGCTGGGACGGGGCTTTTGCATCGGTCATGGGTATTTCTGTGGTCAGACGGAATATACTGAAGAATGGCTCATGGAAATCGTCGATTATGAAATCATGCCACTTCTTTTAGAATACTGGCCGGACAAGCCTGATAAAGTGCGGCATTGGGGACATGTTCTGCGCAGTGTATTTTATGATTGAGGAGACTTACGATGAAACGATATTTGTATCTGCTTTCGCTTGGCCATTTTTGTACTGACTTAAGCGGAGGAGCGCTGCCAGCCATGTTGCCGTTCCTCGTACTGTATTACGATCTCGATTATGCCGCCGTCGGTGGGCTCATGTTTGCCTCGTCCTTTTTGTCATCGGTCATTCAGCCTGTCTTTGGTTACCTGTCCGATAAGTTGTCCCAATCATGGTTTCTGGTAGCGGGCGTCTTTTTGTCGGGAGCCTGTTTTTCCCTGACGGGATTTTTTTCAGATTACTGGGCTATTTTTACCGTCGTTGCACTCATGGGGGTCGGAGGTTCTATGTTTCATCCCGAGGCAGCCCGTCTGGTTCATGCCGTTTCCGGAAGGAACGAAGGCAAAGCGATGGGAATTTTTTCTGTTGGTGGCAACGGGGGATTTGGCGTAGGGCCGCTCCTGGTCGTCGGGGTTATCACTTCGTTTGGCATGCATGGCATGGTCGTTTTTGCCGGCATTGCGGCTATTATGTCATTGCTTTTCGTACGGACTCTTCCATCGCTCCGGCAGGCTGCACAGCTTGTGTCTCCTTCTCTGACTTCCCGGGAAACCGTTCCGGATAGTACTGTCACAGGAAAAAATGACTGGCGACAGTTTTCCAAGCTTACGGTCGTCATCATATTCCGGGCCATTGCCGTCTCGTCGCTATTTAGTTTTTTGCCCCTGTTCTGTATCAACATGCTGGGAGCATCGGAAGCGGTAGGAAGTCTGGTCCTGTCGGTTCTTTCTCTTTCTGGTATCGTCATGACGCTCTGGGGTGGCAATCTGGCTGACCGGTATGGCTGTGTATGGACACTCCGCCTGTGTTGTATCTTGTTTGTACCTCTCATGATACTGGTCACGATTTCTACGCAAATCTGGATGGTCTATGCTCTGCTGCTGCCACTCAGTTTCTGCGTGAGCGGTGCCTATTCGGCTTATGTCGTCCTGGGACAGCGCTACCTGGCACGCAGCATCGGATTTGCATCGGGCGTTACCATGGGGCTGGCTTTCAGTATTGGAGGAATGCTCGTTCCCGTCCTGGGATGGTTTGCTGATATATATGGACTGATAGCAGCGATGGAAATCATTACGGCATGCACGATAGGGGCCTCAGCCTGTTCATTCCTGTTGCCTGAGCCGGCAAATCATGGAGCTGCCTGATAACAAATGCCTGATATGGATACCGGCACAGTATTCTTTCCCGTATGCGCCAGATGAAATGCGGTGATGGTGCTGCAGTAGCCGTTTCTGCCAAAGAAGAAGCCGTCAAAGGCGTATCAACCATTTCCCATCATCATTAATCGCCGTTTATTCCATGTATAGCATAGGATGCAAAATAGAAGACGGACCTGTCAAAATATAGCAGGCCCGTCTGTTGCATGTCCGGATATATAAAAGATTATTTTTCCTGGAAAAATTCGATTTCTTCACCGCAGGGACCGATAGCAAAGGCGATGCGGGCTGGAAAGGGCGGCTGGGAAGCGATAGTGATATCTTTAGGCTCCACAGCAATGGTATAACCTGCTTGACGTACAGCGGCGATGCAGGCATCGGCATCATCCGTTGCCAGAGCAAAGTGATTGACCGACCCGGTTGTGCAGCTGGCACTTCCGCTGGCAAAGATTTCGATGAGGCCGTCCCCCGTATCAAACATAATACCTGCTTTTTCTTCATTACCCCAACGGCGCAGGACCGGAAGGCCAAGGACATCCCGGTAAAAACGAACGGTTTCCTGGAATTTTTCTAAATCGGCACATTTTAATGCAGCATGGTGGATTCCTTTGATTAAATTCATGCTAAGACCCCCTGATCAATGATATATACTTATTGTATCATAGGAATTGTCTGATTGTTACTGCCAGATCAGAAGGAAAATAAAAAACGATCATTCCGGGGCATTGCCTTTTAGGTGGTCCCATGCTATAATGTATACAATGAATAATGATTATTAATTAATATATGATAAAGGAGGGATTCTTATGCGTATAGGTGAAGGTACGATTGAAGAAATCAAGGAAAACGGTCTGGCAAAAGTAAAAGTAAGCCGGGATTTCCTGTATGTAGCCTGCAGTGCCTGTGCCGGAGCCGAACATGTCATGATTATGGCTTATAATGGGCTGGGAGCCCGGGAAGGAGACCGCGTCCGTTACGAAGTAGATGATTCCCACCTGGCCATGAGCTCGTTTATTTGCTTTATCATGCCCCTTCTCCTGGCGGCCGCTGGTGCGCTGGCCGGATATGGTCTGGGAACAGAGACTATGTGGGGGATTGCCGGCGCCGTTATCGGCCTGGCGTTTGGCGTTGCCGGAGTCAAATACTATGACAACCGGTTGGGAAAGGTGATTGATACAAAAGCTTCCATTACGGCCATCCTGGAGGATGGAGAAGATGATAATGAATCCGTAACAGCATAGAAGAACGAGCCTGCCGTATTGATGGCAGGCTCGTTTACTAATAACGTATATGAGTGAACCGGGTAAAACGGTTATTTTGTCAGGGTATTGGTCAGTTCGCCGATGCCGTCGATTTTTACGGTGACCGTATCGCCGGCTTTCAGCCAGACTTGCTTGTCTTCCGGATATCCGAGGATGACTCCTGAAGGCGTACCGGTGAAAATGACGTCTCCCGGTTTCAGTGTCATATATTGGGAGAGGTAACTGACGATAGTGGCACAGTCGAAAATCAGGTCATTTGTATTGGAGTCCTGACGCGGCTGTCCATTGACAAAGCTCTGGACCTGGAAATGAGCCGGATCTGCTTCTGATGCGGGTACGATGTATGGTCCCAGAGGAGCAAAGCCGTCAAAGGTTTTGCCGATAAGCCACTGGGGGGTACGCATCTGCAGATCACGGGCAGAGAAATCGTTTCCGATGGTATAGCCGAAAACATAATCGAGGGCATCTTCTTTACGTACCATGTGGGCTGTTTTCCCAATGACGATGACCAGTTCGACTTCATAATCGTATTTATACGCCGTGTCAGGCAGGACGATATTTTCCTTGTGGGCATTCAATGCATTATTGAACTTGCTGAACAGCGTAGGATAGTCGGGAATAGGCAGCTTGGATTCTTTGGCATGAGCCGCGTAATTGAGGCCGATGCAGAGAATTTTTTCGGGATTGAGTACGGCCGGGGCAAAGCGTACCGTATCTGTATCGACAACCGGTCCGTTTCCGGCAGCTGTACGAATGGCGTCCAGGGTATACGTCCCATCTATGGCAGATTGCATTGTGGCTGGAATAGCCGGGTATCCACCGGCAGTAGCGTCGCGGGCCGTGCCGTTTTCGTCCATGACGCCGAGATGGATTTCGGTGCCTTTGTAGAAATTAAATAGTTTCATAAATGAATCCCCTCCTCTGGCTTTCTAGAATACTAGTTCATTCCATTATAGCATATTAAACATAAGAAATATAGAAATAAATACTTTGTCAGAAAGAAATGGGTGAGAATTCTGTAATTTCTTCCAGTGTCCGGACAAATGATTCGAGTTCCTTCTGATCATTTTCTGAAAAGCGGTTGTAGATGGGACTGTCCATATCGAGAAGAGCTACGACTTTGCCGTCATGGTGGATAGGGATGACGAGTTCTGAATTGGAAGCGCTGTCACAGGCGATATGACCTGGAAAAAGATGAACATTGTCAATCCGCTGGGTAGCATCTTCCAATACGGCCGTACCACAAACGCCCTTGCCGATAGGGATGCGGATGCAGGCGACTTTGCCCTGAAACGGCCCCAGCAGCAGGCTGCCCTGATTGACGATATAGAAGCCGGCCCAATTAATGGAAGGGAAGCAGTCCCAGAGCAGGGCAGACGCGTTGGCAAAAACAGGAAGCCAGGAGGCATCGGCTTCTGCCAGCGCCCGCAGCTGTTTATTCATCAATTCGAAATTTATCATGGTATTGTACTCCCTTATTATAAAAAATTGAGTGAATTAGTTCAGACCTTATTATACTACAGGTAGCGCTGATTCTGCATCTTTTTCCGGGAAAAGTCAGAAAATAACTACAGAATCAGATAACAAAAAGACTGCCCTGTGAAGGCAGTCCTTTTGTTATTGGTGCTATGATTCCGACAGACTGTGGACTCATGTATCCCGTCATGGAGAGAGCGGCATCATGGCTGGAAGTAAATTGTTTTTTCAAATGGTACTTTGACGGGATGACCTTCATAGGTCATAGGAGAAAAACGCATTTGCCATAGTGCGGATTCAGCCGCTTCTCGGAAGCCCAGGTTGGGTGGGTTAGAGAGAATCGAAACTGATTCGACAGAGCCATCCAGGCCGACCAATATATGTGCGGTGACAGATACGGTTTTGGCATATCCGATGGATCGGGCTTCATCGGGATAGACGGCCCGGGCATCCTGCAGAATCTGATAGTCGATGCCGGAGGCGTCGGGAGCGGTATATGATCCGTCGCCATTATCAATGAAACCGGCTCCTAAACCTCCGCCAGTTCCGTTACCGCTTCCATCACCTTCACCAGCACCGTTACCGCTGCCACTACCTTCTCCAGCGCCATCACCGTTACCGGTGCCACTTTCTCCACTGGCATCCCCGCCTATATTGCTGTTGGTACTTTCTGCGGTGGTGCTGCCGGCCGAGGCGGCAGTTGCAGGAACCGGTGTTGCGGCATCCTCTGCTGTATGGGAAGCCGGTGCTGCATCCGGGATGGATATACGGTTCTGATCTGACGGTATCTTGGCGGACTCAGCTGTTGTCGCCACACTGCCTGCACGGTTAACGGCCTGCAGGCTGCTGGAAACGGCTGATTCACTGAGGGGCTGGGGAAAAGCCGTATTCTGCCAGCCGGGGGTTCCGCTGCTACCGCCCCCACCGCCACTGCTACTGCTACCTGTATTGCCATTTCCTTCCAGTTCGACCATGACCATTTGTGGGGGCTGCGTAGCTGCTGTATGGACAAAAAACAGGGCGAGGATGAAAAAGAAAAGGACATGAATCAGGCCGGATACGGTGTATGCTTTTTTCCAGGAAAGAGTATTCATATACAGGGAGTGCTATCCTTCTGAAGGAGTCAGCATCTCCGGCACCTCCTTAATGTTAAAACGTATATTTGACGCCGCCATAATATGTCCGGTCCGATCCTGCCGTGATGGTGCTATAGGGTCCGATACCAGATTCGTATTCGTAATACGTCTTGTTGAACAGATTGGTGATGCCACCGAATACTTCCAGATTTTTGTTCACTTTATAATGAGCATCGATATCGACGAGAGAGTGAGATCCGATGATTCCGCCATCGTTATCATATTTATCGGCATCGGATAGGAAGTTATTATATTTTCCGATATAGGTGTAGGTGGCGCCCATATTAAATTTTTTATTGAAAGCGTAGTCGGCGCGGAGCATGACTTTATGTTTGGGAACTTTCATGAGCCCGCTCTTGGTATAATCAATCCGGTCTTTCGGGTGTTCTGCCATCCAGGCTTCGCCGGCACCGTTATAATTGCTGCGGCCTTTTAGATACGTATAGCCTTCAGTAAATTTCCATTTTCCTACATGCTGCTGGATTGATAAATCAATTCCCTTTCGCTGTGTTTTCAGAATATTCATGGTTTTCATGTTCAAGTGATTCTGGGCGTCAAAAATATAGAAACGGTTCATTTGATTATCTGTATACGAATAAAAACCTGTCAGGCTGATTGTGGAAGCTCCGATTTTATCACGCCAGCCCACTTCATACATGTTGAAAATTTCGTCATCGGCCCCGGTCGTGACATAGCGCTTGTATCCATCGATACGCGTTTCATCGGTGATCTGCAGGCCGTCGGGGGAAGTAAAGCCCCGTTCCCAGCGGGCGTATATACGTCCTGTATCGTTGTAATGGTATGCTGCCGACAGTTCAGCTGCTGTGTTCCAGCGATTGCTTTCATCAGCGCCGGAAAGTCCGCTGGCTGCCTGTTTGTCAAAGTCCCACAGCAGGCGTTCCCGGCGCAGTCCCTGGGTGAATGTCCATTTCTTTTTGTTCATGACATTCAGAGCATAGAGGGCTTCTACTTTCTTGTCGTAATTAAACGATAATGGTTCCAGTGTATAGGTTTTAGTCCGATAGTTCACTAATTTATAGTTATTATAATCCAGATTAGCTTTTTGCCGGTAGATGTCCAGACCGAGCAGCAGGTTATTCTGCTTGCCGGAACCGTAGGAATAATCGAATTTCAGTTTGGCCCCTTTAGTATCATGATACATGCGCTTATCGTCCGTATCGGTATTGCTGTAATACCCCCTTGTTATAGAAAAAGTCGCCAATAAACCGCCAGTTGGAGCCAATACTGGATTCATAAGTCATATTATATGAATCGAGATGGCGGTCGCCATTCAGATAATCACGCCGCTGTTCTGTTATTTTGTGACCGTCTGCATCGAGGCCGACTGTGACTGTCTGATAAGCGGGAACATAATTTTTACCTTCTTTCAGCATTTTGGAAATAGAAATATTACCGATATAGCGGCTGTCCTCTTCCAGATGGCTGGCACGGACGGTCAGCCGCTGGTTTTTATCGATGTCATAGCGGAAGCCGCCGTATACATAATCACTATTGCGGTAGGTGTTTTTAAAATAGAGGTTGCGGTTGATTTTGGAATAACCGGCCGTAACGGTCAGCTTGTCATTGACTTTGGATCCGATGTTCAGATTCAGCTTCTCCCCGTCAGAATTCCATTCTGTATTGAGCGTGTTCTGTACCTGATTCATCGTCCGCAGACTCGTCGTAATATTGATGACACCGCCAGAAGCTCCGGAACCGTAAAGGACGGATCCACCACCGGGAATGATTTCAATTTTTTCGATATTTTCCACGGGTACAACATCATAGTTTGTCTTGAGAGGATGATTGACGACAGAGGTAATGGGAGCCCCGTCGAGGAGTACCTGCAGGTTACGGGCAGACTGGTCCGAACCCTGACCACGAATATCGATATCGCCCTGTCCGGTGAGGCCGACGTTGATGGATGGGACATCTTTCAGAATGTCTGACAGGCTGGTGTAGCCCTTTTCCTGGATATCTTTTTTCTGTATGACAATGACTTCTTTTGTATCTTTGAGACGCTCGACTTCCACATAGTCAGGATGGACGTAGGAATCCTGTAATTTAATGGTAGATGGTTCGGCCGCCAGACTGGAACCGCAGGCCAGAAGAACTGAAACTGTCAGCAGTGGTATGTATTGTTTCTTTTTCAAAATAATCCTCCTTATGTATACGAGATTTCACAAACGATTGTGACAATCTTTATCAAGTATACACGCGTAATGTGACAATTTCTACTCCATTCAGACAAAAAGCAATCCATTCCGACATTTTTTTATGCAGACTGTGTCATAACTCTTGCCAGTCCTTCTATTCGTGTTAGAATAGGTCATGCAGTATAAGATAAGAAAGGAACATTGTGATGAAATATAATCATATCATAGCAGGGATACTATCTGTCTTCTGGTGCGCTTCTCTGATGCCGGTTCTGGCGGATACGATTCCTGTCAATAATCTGGTGCAGATAGTGGCCTCCGATTCGGCGACGGCCAAGACTGTGGCCTGGCAGGATGACAGCGGACGCCGTGACTATACCGTTACGTATCGTCAGAAAGGCAGCAGGGAAACAGAAAGGGCCTTTGTCACCAGCCCTAAACGCCCGCCTGTATACGATGCGGACTGGGTCCCGCCGTATACGTATGGTGCCTATATGCAGGGACTCCGGCCCGATACGGATTATGAATATGAAATTGCCGATGGGGACGGGGAAAGCGGCTGGTTTCCCTTCCATACGACGACGGAACAGCTCAACCGGTATGAGGTACTCGTCTTCAGTGATACCCAGTCATCAGATTACAGCGTCTGGGGACAGACAGCGCAGTCTGCCTATGAAGCCCATCCCGGAGCCGCTTTTTTTACGGTCGTAGGAGATTTGAGCGATAATGGCCAGTCCTGGTATCAGTGGAAAGAGTGGTACGAAAATACTGATATCCTTACGTCCTATATGCCGATAGCACCGGTCCTGGGGAACCATGAAGCCTATTCTCTGGACTGGAAATTCTGTGAACCCTATACCTATAAGGCGCTGTTTCCCGTACCGTACGGGGCCCCGGAAGGACAGAGCCGCCTGGCCTACTCTTTTGATTATGGCGACGTTCATTACGCAGCTCTTAATACGGATTATGAAGAATTGCACGAGTTATATCCGGACATGATGGAACATGAAGTGACCTGGCTGGATCGGGATCTGGCAGATGCACAGAAACGGGGAAAGAGGCTGGTTGTGCTCATGCACCGGCCGGCAGTAACGGCTACGTACCGGGCTCTTCCCGATATCAATGGGACTTATTTTATGCCTCTCTTTGATAAGTACCATGTGCCACTGGTTTTTACGGCCCATGAACACTGCTATGCCCGTACGGAACCGCTGATAGATGGCAGGCCCGGCGAAGGGGGTACGACATATATTTCAACAGGCCGTGCTGGGACGGAATCGTATACGGATACGGTAAAACGATACTGTGATGCGGCTTATTATAATCCTACGGATCAGCCCATGTATCTGGTATTAGATGTAACCCCGGATTCCTTTGTCGTGACGGCGTATAAGATGGATGGCGCGGTTATCGATACGGCTTCTATCGCGGCTCCATCTCCTTCAGGAAATACGGTGACTGCATCTGCCGGAACATCCAGTGAGAAAAAGAAAGTCCGCAAAGTAGTCAAGAAACCGGCGGAAAATCGGTCGTTACAGAAGAAAAATTCAACTAAAGACCCAGGCTCTTTACAGAAAGAAAAACCGGAGCGCATACAGAAATAAAGAATGAACGTATCCGGCAACAGGAACGGGAATGTCTGCCATCGTGTGGCGTAAAGTCTATATCCCGTTCCAGCCGGGCTGTCATGTAATCGTGACAATGGTGTAGTATAATTAGGGAACAGGAGGTAGATAATAATGAAAAATAAAACATGTGAATTCTTGGCTGCCGCTGCGGTACTGGCACTGGGATTTGCCAATACTGCCTTCGTTTCCCAGGCCGCCGGTACAGTTTCCGGTAATTGGGACGACCAGCTGGTACGCCAGATGGATCAATTAGAACAACGTATGGATGCAATGGAACGGCGCATGGACCGCGATATGACAGTGCAGCGTCAGTTCTTCAATGACTGGATGGATCATTCTATGGTTATGCCGGATCCCTTTGCCCGTATCTGGCAGGATAAGTTTCAAAGTCTGGAAAATATGCAGACCATGCTTTCCCAGGATGGGAAAGGCAACGGCTCTTCTTCCGGGCTGCAGCTTACCGGGACGGATGGCAGTCTGATGCAGTTCAGTACCTGGGGCAATGGGATTCCGGCCGACACCGATATCAGCTATGCCGTATCCAATCAGACGATTGCCGGCGATGTGACGGCCGATGGAAACAGTTCATTAAAACTGGTGCTGCGGGACAAGACCTATTTTAAAGGAGCACTTAATAAAGACAAAACGGCGCGGGCCGTATCGGTCTCCCTCGATAAAGATGCTGTGTGGGACGTAACGGGTACATCTTATGTGACAGCTTTTACGGATGAAGATACGACGCTGGCGAACGTTCACAGTAACGGATATGACATTTATTACAATGGTGATATTCCTGATAATGCCTGGCTGAAAAAAGCTGTGCGGGATCTGCCCGGAGGGGGACGGCTTCTTCCGGAAGGACAGAAACTGGGAGGACAGCCGGCAGCTTCTGATGGTAAACCGGAAAAAGCGCTAAAGGCAGATACCGGACATACGATGTAACAGGGCGCGTGCAGGCTCCCAGGCTTGTCATAAAAAACACTATATATTGTATAACCGGAAGGTATTCACTTTCTATACGCCTTCCGGTTTTTCTGTGCGCCCGTATAGCGAGGGAATGGCCCGATATAACAGATGATAAATTGATACTGGACAAGGCTTCCTTATATTGTTTTCACAAAAACCTGTGAAATACCAATTCTTCTATTGGCTTTTCCCTTATTTTGTAGTATTATAATACACGGCATTAACGACACTATATATAGTATTTTTAAAACATTAATTGACAATATTTTGTATATAAAAGAGGAATACCTCGTATGTTTGAGACACAAGGAGATGTAGTATGGAACAGGTACAGCAGACAGAAACCATCAATGTAAGGACCCATGTCATCAAGCGCAATGGTCAGGAAGTGGGCTTTGATATTTCCAAAATCATCAATGCAATCAGTAAGGCCAATCAGGAAGTCAGCGGGATTCACCAGATGAACAGCTACCAGATCCGGGCTGTAGCCGACACCATTGCTAAGAATATTGCCAGCCAGCCCCATGCTGTCAATGTCGAAGATATACAAGATATGGTAGAAAAGGGCATCATGGAAATGCGCGGCTATGAAGTGGCCCAGAAGTATGTGCGGTACCGGTATAAGCGTGAAATATCCCGGAAAACGAATACGACAGATGACAGTATCTTGTCACTCATCGAACAGATGAATGAAGAAGTCAAACAGGAAAACTCCAATAAGAATCCGGTCATCAATTCGACACAGCGGGACTACATGGCGGGAGAAGTCAGCAAGGATTTGACGCGGCGCGTCCTATTGCCGGAAGATATTGTCCGGGCTCACGAACAGGGAATCATTCATTTCCATGATATGGATTATTATGCCCAGAAAGAACATAACTGCGACCTCATCAATCTGGAAGATATGTTGCAGAATGGCACTGTCATCAGTGAAACGCTGATTGAAAAACCGCACAGTTTCTTTACAGCCTGTAACGTCACGACCCAGATTGTCGCCCAGGTAGCCAGCAATCAATATGGTGGCCAGTCATTCACACTGGCTCATCTGGCTCCGTTCGTCGATATCAGCCGCCGCAAAATCCGCCGTCAGGTCGAAGAAGAACGGAAGGTATGCGGAGAAAGTCTCGATCCGGCCATTATAGATAAAATCGTTGCCTGCCGGCTGCGGGAGGAAGTAAAGAGCGGTATCCAGACGATACAGTATCAGCTTATTACACTCATGACCTGCAATGGACAGGCACCGTTTGTGACGATGTTCATGTATCTCGATGAAGTGCCGGAAGGTCAGACCCGGGACGATCTGGCCATGATTATTGAAGAAGTGTTGCACCAGCGTATGCAGGGCGTCAAAAATGAAAAGGGAGTCTGGATTACACCGGCTTTCCCGAAATTGATTTACGTCCTCGATGAAGATAATATCAGTGAAGACGCTCCCTATTGGTACCTGACGGAACTCGCTGCGCAATGTACAGCCAAACGGATGGTGCCGGACTACATTTCTGCAAAAATCATGAAACAGCTGAAACAGGGCAATGTCTATACCTGCATGGGCTGCCGGTCCTTCCTTACTGTCGAAGATTCCCAGCGCAATCCCGATGGCAGCCACAAATTTTATGGCCGTTTCAATCAGGGTGTCGTAACCATCAATCTCGTTGACGTGGCCTGTTCGTCTAATGGCGATATGGATAAATTCTGGAACATCCTCGATGAACGGCTGGAACTCTGTCACAGGGCCCTGCGCTGCCGTCATGAACGGCTTTGCGGTACCGTATCGGACGTAGCTCCCATTCTCTGGCAGTATGGCGCTCTGGCACGGCTGAAGAAAGGGGAAACGATTGATAAGCTTCTGTATAATGGCTATTCGACGATTTCCCTCGGATATGCGGGCATCTATGAAATGTGCATGCGCATGCTCGGTAAATCCCATACGACACCGGAAGGCCGGGATTTTGCCCTGTCTGTCATGCAGCGTCTTAATGATAAATGCAAAGAATGGCGGCAGGCAGAAAATATCAGTTATTCTGTATATGGCACGCCCATGGAATCGACGACATACCGCTTTGCCAAATGCCTTCAGAAACGGTTTGGCATTATTAAAGGTGTAACGGATAAAAATTATATCACCAATAGTTACCACGTCCATGTGACGGAACCGATTGATGCGTTCCATAAATTGAAATTCGAAGCCGATTTCCAGCGCCTTTCTCCTGGCGGTGCCATCAGCTATGTTGAAGTGCCGAATATGCAGAATAATATTCCGGCCGTCCTGACAGTTATGAAATACATATATAACAATATTATGTATGCAGAACTCAATACGAAGAGCGATTACTGTGAAGTCTGTGGATATGACGGTGAAATCAAAATCGTAGAAGATGACAGCGGAAAATTGGTCTGGGAATGCCCGAACTGTGGCAACCGGGATCAGAGCAAGATGTCCGTTGCACGCCGGACCTGCGGATACATCGGCACCCAGTTCTGGAACCAGGGACGTACCCAGGAAATCAAAGACCGGGTGCTTCATTTATAAGAACAGCAAAATGTCTGACCATAGAGGAGTTGTCTGCCTGAGACAGCTCCTCCTTTCATCGCGGAGGCAGAATCATGAATTATGCAGAAATAAAAGAATACGATATTGCCAATGGTCCGGGCGTGCGGCTGAGTGTATTTGTATCCGGTTGTACACACCATTGCAAAGGATGTTTTAATCCCATGACCTGGGACTTTTCTTATGGAAAACCATATACACAGGAAACAGAAGACAAGATTATAACCTTACTGGGGGAAGAATGCTATCAGGGACTGACTCTTCTGGGAGGAGAGCCCATGGAACCAGTCAATCAGAAAGGCCTGCTGCCTCTGTTGCGGCGGGTCCGGCAGACCTATCCTCATAAGGATGTATGGTGCTTTACGGGATACCTTTTTGACCGGGATCTTCTGGGGCGCATGGTATCCAGTGTACCGGAAACGAAAGAGCTGCTGTCCTATATTGACGTTCTCGTCGATGGAGAATTTGTCCTGGAGAAAAAAGACGTTACCCTTCTCTTCAAAGGATCCAGTAACCAGCGTACGATCAACGTTCCTGAGTCACTCCGGACGGGGGATATTATTTTCTGGGACCCGGGACATGTATCCATGTCTAAGATGGCAAAAGTATAATGATAATTTGAACGTAATAAAAAGACCTGCTGCATGTGCGGCAGGTCTTTTTACGAGACGTGGACAGATTATTTTTCAGCATTGAAATCCAGTGCTGTCTGGGCATAGAGCATAGCACCGCCCAGGAGGGCACTTTCATCTACGGTGTAGTAGCAGGAATGCTGTGGATAAACGGCTTTGCAAGCTTCATTGCGGATACCAAGCTGGCAGACGCAGCCAGGAACTTTATCCATGAAGAAAGCGAAATCTTCACCGCCCATGGTGGCTGGAACTGCTACGGGAGCATCAGGAGCAATGACTTTGCGGGATGCCCCTTGGACAACGGCAGCCATGTGTTCATCGTTGATGACCGGCGGGCAGAGTACTGTATTTTTTGTAACAGCCGTAGCCCGATAGGCGGCAGCTGTTTCGCTGGCGATGCGATCGATGACTTTCGGGAGAGCCGTAAAGATTTCTTTGCTGAAGCAGCGGGATGTGCCACCGAGATGAGCACTTTCGGCAATGACATTCCAGCGGTAGCCGGCTTTGACTTCGCCGACCGTAACGACGACCGGTTCCATCGGCGAGAATTCACGGCTGACCATAGACTGCAGGTTGTTGATGATTGCAGCCTGGACGACAACGGCATCGACGCAGCTGTGCGGAGTAGCACCGTGGCCGCCTTTGCCGGTGACATCAATGGTGAACATGTTAGCAGCACCCATACGCGGACCGGCATCGCAGGAGATATGACCGGCATCGACGTCGAACCAGACGTGAATAGCGAAGCAGCCGTCGACACCTTCCAATGCCCCGTCTTTGATCATGGCAGGAGCCCCTGTGGCTACTTCTTCAGCCGGCTGGAAAGCCAGTTTAACTGTACCGCACAGGTCTTCCTTCATATCATTCAGGATATGAGCGGCGGTCAGCATCATGGAAATATGGCAGTCATGGCCGCAGGCATGCATGACGCCTTCGTTCTTGCTGGCAAACGGAAGCCCTGTTTTTTCCGTTACTGTCAAGGCATCCATATCACCGCGGAGGAGAATGGTTTTGCCCGGTTTGCTGCCTTTAATGGTAGCGAGCACGCCTGTTTCCAGACCGCAGGGAACCCAGGGTACGCCGATTTTATCGAGTTCTTCTTTGACGACTTTACTCGTATTGAATTCTTTTTCACTGAGTTCTGGATTTTCATGGAAATACCGTCTCATGTTAATCTGATAGTCAGCATATTTCTTTGCAACTTCTTTGATATCCATGTTAAAAGACCCCTCTTCTTTTAAATAAAAATAAACTTCATTTAGAATATTAAACCTATGAAACATTGCTGTCAAATAAACAGAAAGAAAAAAAGATAAATCAGATTGCTGATTTTGCTATAGTAAAATACGTTATAGTCATTATAGCATTTAAAGCAATGTAGCAAAATATCCGGCAATCAGTACGGATGTAATAGTAACGGAGGTAAAACCGCCGACAATCATACTCGGGAAGATATGACTCATGAGATAACCCCGTTCTACCATATTATCAGCCAGAGAATCACACGTCATTTCGGTAATCAGAGCGTCTGCCGGGAATCCGTAGAGTGCAGTCAGGCCATTGGCAAATGCCAGTGGGAAGGAAATGCGCATGATTTTGGAAATGATGAAGGCAAATACACCCATACCAGCGGTACCGACGAGAATCAGTATGACCATGGGGCCGATAAGAGACATCAGCATGTCGGGCGTGCAGTTCTTCAGGCCGTCAAAGACGAACATCATCAGAGCGAACATGATGATCCAGAACGAACCGGCACGGGTCAGAGAGTTTTGGTCGAGGAAACCGATATAGGTGAAGAATACGCCTAAGACCAGAGCCCAGATAGCACCGTTGACCGGTGTGGCCTGACCGAGGAGAATAGCAAACCAGGCAACGAGGCCAAGTTTGGTCATCATGAAGACAGGCGTATTGAATTTGTCCGGCATTTTAGGAATCAGGGTTTTACGCTGAGTGTCATTGGACACAGCGGTCAGTCCGACGTGGGAATTACGTTCGATTTCTTCCGGTGTAAGAACGACTTCACCTGTACGGAGTTGTTTTAAAAGGCGTCTGCCTTCCGCCTGCAGGCAGACCGCTGTGAGCGGATATCCGGCAAAACCTTGGATACAATACATGGCAATGGCAAAGACGGAAGCGCTCATCAGACCTGCTTTGGTAGCTGCCTGTTGCATAATCGTCGTGGCAACGATACCGCCGGTAAGTGGAGGCAGACCGACGATGACCAGCGTGCGGTCCATGAGGAGAGAACCGACAAAATAGCCGATAATGCACATGCCCAGGAGACCGCACAGGCAGATGACGACAGTACGCCATTGACGGATGAGCTGCTGTACACTGATAATCGTACCGATGTGCACAATCAGAAGGAAGATAGCAATTGTATTGCCAAAAGGCATGAGGCCTGAATTAGTCACCATTTCTTTTGGAAAAATCGTCCAGTAGCCAAGCAACATGAGGCAGGCGGTGACGAAAACTGATGGAATCCAGGCTTTAGATAATTTGGAAACGTATTCGCCGATGACGAATACGACGCCACAGGCAAAAAAGGCCAGGGCAAAGTTATACAGTACCATAATACCAAAACCCCTCTCATATAACTAAATCCCCTCGTTCTGAGGTGGTGACTCATATACTAGTACTGTCAAAATGGTTTGTCAATAAAAAATTAGCTATAATAGATTAAAATATTAAATTAAACGTTTTACTGATATACACAAGATAAGAATATAATAAATGCGATGTAATATATTAATATTTGGTTTGTATAATCAGTATAGAGAAGAAGACTTTTTCGATATAAAAAAACAGGCGTTATCCATAAAGAATAACGCCCGTATAGTTTGTACCGATATGTGCAGACCGCTGTCTGATCAGAGCAGGGTAGCAAAGTAACCAGCAATCAGTACGGATGTAATTGTAACGGAAGTAAAGCCGCCAACAATCATGCTCGGGAACATGTGGCTCATGAGATAGCCCCGTTCGACCATATCATCAGCCAGAGAATCGCAGGTCATTTCCGTAATGATGGCATCGCAGGGGAATCCGTAGAGTGCCGTCAGGCCGTTGGCAAAAGCCAGCGGGAAGGAAATCTTGAGGATTTTGGAAATGACAAAGGAGAAAATGCACATGCCCAGCGTCCCGGTAACGATGAGGATGATCATAGGCCCGATGATGGAAATCAGCATATCGGGGGTGCAGTTCTTCAGGCCGTCGAATACGAACATCATCAGGGCAAACATGACAATCCAGTAAGAACCGGCACGGCTCAGCGTGTTCTGTTCGAGGAAGCCGAGGTAGGTGAAGACGACGCCCAGAACAAGTGCCCAGATAGCGCCATTAACGGGTGTTGCCTGACCGAGCAGGATGGCAAACCAGGCGACGAGACCGAGTTTAGTCAGCATGAAGACCGGTGTATTGAATTTCTGCGGCATTTTCGGAATCAGTGTCTTCCGGTTGCTGTCATCGGCAATAGCTGTCATGCCGACATGGGAATTACGTTCGATTTCTTCCGGCGTAAGGACGACTTCTCCCGTGCGGAGCTGTTTCAGAAGACGACGGCCTTCAGCCTGCAGACAGATAGCCGTAAGCGGATAGCCGGCAAAACCCTGGATGCAGTACATAGTGATAGCAAAGACCGATGCAGTCATAAGGCCGGCTTTGGAAGCGGCCATCTGCATGATCGTGGCAGCGACGATACCACCTGTAAGAGGCGGCAGGCCAGCGATGATAAGGGTGCGGTCCATAAAGAGTGAGCCGACGTAATAGCCGATGACGCACATCCCTAAGAGGCCGAACAGACAAATGACGACCGTTTTCCACTGGCGGATGAGTTGCTGGATACTGATAATAGTGCCGATATGAACGATTAGAAGAAAAATAGCGATAGTGTTGGCAAACGGCATGAGACCAGCATTAGTAATCATTTCCTTTGGAAAGATTGTCCAGTAGCCGACCAGCATGATGCAGGCCGTAACGAAAACGGATGGAATCCACGCTTTGGTAATGGTGGATACATATTCACCGATTACGTATGCGCAGCCGCAGGCAAAAAATGCTAAAGCAAAATTGTAAAGGACCATAATACCTGATACTCCCCTCTTAAAACGTAATATATACATGCGTCAGGTATAACGCACGCATATTCTTTACTCCGCCAGTATAGGTTCCTGACGGACTGTCATCTTGTCTCCCCAGACAGCTTGGACAGTAGAACGTTTTTCTATCCCCCTTTTATTCAATTTTGTTCTCATCCTAGCACAAAATATTCGCTCCGTCAATAAAAAAATAAACAAAATGCCAGAAAATATTAAAGTTAAGAAGAAACTTAAAAATATTAAGAAAAGTATTTAATGCATTGCATGCGAAATTGAGAACTATAGTATACCAAGCCCCTGCAGGAGAATTTTCAGACCGATGAGGATGAGTACGATACCGCCGAGGCGTTCAGAACTCTTCTGATACCGCAGGCCAAAGAGACTGCCGGCTTTTACGCCGATGGCAGAACAGATGAAAGTCGTACAGCCGATACAGAGCGCGGAGTAGAGAATAGATACGCCCATGAAAGCAAAGGTAACACCTACTGCCAGGGCATCGATGCTGGTGGCGATGGCCAGTATGAGCATGGTCCGGACATCGAGAGCGGCGCCACAGTTATTTTCCTGTTCACTGCTGCCTGATTCGCGGATCATATTGCCACCGATGAGGACGAGCAGGAGGCAGGAAATCCAGTAGTTGTACTGCACGATATAGGTGGAAAAGAAACTGCCCAGAAGATAGCCCAGCGTTGGCATCAGGGCCTGAAAGCCGCCGAACCAGGCACCGGCAATCAGCATATGGCGCAGGCGGATATGTCCCAGGGAAAGGCCTTTACAGATCGATACGGCAAAGGCATCCATGGAAAGACCCAGGGCCAGTAAAAATAATTCGATGGTATTCATGAGGGATGGCTCCTTTTCTGTATAAAAAATCATAAAAAAAAGAGACGTAAAGACAGAAAAACTGTCTTCAAGTCTCATCATTTCAAATAGTACCGGGTGCGGGCACCAGTATGTCGATACTACTATACATATTTCTATGTACCGATTACTCCCTTGAGGTAATGTACACATTATATAGTATCTATACATTCATGTCAATAAAATTGAGAAAATAGTTGAGAATCAGGTCTGGCTTTTCATGGTAATCAGATAGACAGTGGCGATGATGCAGGCAAATCCAATGAAATCGGTGAACGAAAAGGGTGTGCCCAGGAAGAACAGAGAGGAGAGCGTAGCCGAAACCGGCTCAAGGGTGCCGATAAAAGTTGCTTTGACCGGACCGATATCACCGACGCCGCGCAGAAACAAGGTGAAGGAGGCTACCGTGCCAATCAGGACAATAAAGGCGATTGCCAGGATTCCGGTCGTATCGAGGTTCATGGCGCTCTGCCAGGGGCGCAGGCAGAGCGTCAGCACGATGCCTCCGATGAGCATACCCAGGGCATTGACGGGAAGCGTTCCCCATTTGCGGATTTGTTTATGGGGAATAACCGTGTACAGGATAGAGCCGATAGCGGCGCCGATGCCCCAGAACAGCCCCTGGGGAGAGATGACCATAGTTTGTATCTGGCCGCCTGTGGCAATGAGGAAAACTCCGGCTAATGCCAGAAAGATGGCTATTATCTGCCAGCGGTCGGGCCAGCGCCGGAAGCGGATGGCCGCTACGCAGGACATAAGGGCTACATTAAGGGATTGCAGGACCGTGGCTGTTCCTGAATTGGCGTATTGGATAGCTGATAGATACGTAAGCTGACAGGTAACGAGTCCGAATACAGAAAAGGCCGCCAGTTGTACCATATCGCGCCGGTTGTGCAAAAGGGCTGTCAATGTTTGCCGCTGCAGGGAAATGACCAGAATCATGAGGACGATACCGGCACCGAACATGCGGATATTCGTCAGGAGCAGGGCATCTATGGTATAGTGCATGAATAAATACTGGCCGCATGTGCCGGAGAGCCCCCAGCTGAGTGCGCCGATGGTGGCACAGACCATCCCTCGTTTTACATTTTCATCTGCCATACTATCGTCCCTTCTGTGTATTTTCTTCATTATAAGAAATGAAAAAGGGATTGTAAAGGCATGGGAAATGAGAAAATAGTGCCATATCAGAAAGAAATAATCATTTGTTCATTCAGGCCGGGCATGATACAATATAAAATAAGGTACTATATATATGTAATATAGAACATAAAGAATATTATGTGAGTGAGGAGGAATTATCATGAGTTGGTCTATGCCAGTTTATACTGCACCGGATTTTACGAAAGAACCGTTTGTCCATGCTCCGGACGTTACATTAGTGCCGGCACCGACAGATGGAGGAGCTCCAGATCAGTACCATTCCATGTCGATTTTCCCGGAATACTTTAAAATAAACGGACATTGGCTTCTGGCCGAAGAAAGCCGGATGGACTGCGTGCCCGTATATGATGGTCAGAAAATCCGCATCGTGGAATTCCGTAACCTGAAAAAAGGGGACCTTGTCGTCATAGGGCGGAAAGAATGCGGTGAAGAAGGGATTTATGTACACGTCGATGGCTTTTTGACGGAAGAAGAGAAACATAAAGATACGTTCGTATTCCGCACAGGCCGCTCGCGGGAAACGTCGTATTCCAAAGATTACGATTCTATCTATGAACTCCTGCGGCATGAAAAAGCCCATGGCAAAGTGGTCTGGATTCTGGGACCGGCTTGCGCTTTTGATGCCGATTCGCGAAAGGCCTTTTCGGATCTTGTACGCAATGGCTATGTCAATGGACTCATGGCGGGAAATGCGCTGGCTACCCATGATCTGGAAGCGGCGTATCTGGGGACGGCTCTGGGGCAGGATATCTATACCCAAAAGCTGGCACCGCTGGGACATTATAACCATCTCGATACGATTAACAAAGTACGTCAGTATGGTTCCATTCATTCTTTTATTGAACAGGAACATATAGACAATGGGATTATCGCGGCATGTGACCAGTGTCACGTCCCGCTCGTACTGGCCGGTTCTATCCGCGATGACGGTCCTCTTCCGGAAGTCATTGGAAATGTCTATCAGGCACAGGATGCGATGAGGGCCATGATCAGCGATGCCACGACGATTATCTGTATGGCCACCATGCTTCATTCCATAGCGACCGGCAATATGTTCCCGTCGTATCGCGTGGTGGATGGTGTCGTACGTCCGACTTATTTTTATTGTGTCGATATTTCAGAATTTGCTGTCAACAAATTGCGTGACCGGGGCAGTCTGAGTGTCGATTCTATCGTAACCAATGTGCAGGATTTCATCGTCAATGTGCGCAACAATCTCTGCTGTTGATAAGGAGACAGGCTGAAAGCTATGAAAATTACGTTCTTTTTGCCATATATGGAAATGAAAGACGTCGTCTGCCATACGTTTCTTGAGCAACAGGAGCAGAGCGGGGAAGAGTGGCAGCTGGAAACGATACTCCGGCTGGGAACTCAGATCCTGGATGATGTGGCTATTGGCGGCGACGTAGTTGTGGCCAGAGGGGCTACGTATCGTAAACTGAAACAATTGCTGAAGCATGTGCCGGTTACGGAACTGAAAATCAGTGGATACGATATCATGCGGGCGGCGCTGGCCTGTAAAAAAGAATCGGGCGAAGAACGTATCGGGTTCATTGGAACGACGGAAATGATTTACGGCGCCCAGCATATTTCTGAATTGATACCCGTAGAGCTGGTAACTGCTGCGGCATTTGAAGAAGATGGCATACGGGAACGACTTCTGGAAATGAAAGAAAAAGGAGTCAGAGCGGTCATCGGCGGTGTGACGGCTACGATTATTGCCCGCAAACTGGGCTTTTCTGCTGTTCGCATCAGCTCCGGCCGGGAAGCTGTGTATCAGGCGCTGGTAGAGGCAAAAAGGGCTTATCAGCTTTCCCTGCAGGAACGGCGCCGGGCCGAACTGTTCCGGGCTATTCTGAACTATACGAACGATGGCATCATTGCCGTGGATAAGAACGATGAGATTCTGCTCATAAACCGGGAAGCCGCAAATATTACAGGACTTTCGCCACAGAGCACGGGCAAGCGGCTGGCATCTCTTTTGCCTCATATCCCCCTGCGCCAGGTGGTGGAAACAGCCCAGCCGGTACTCAACCGCATTACCCGTTTCAACGACCAGGATGTCACTCTGACCTGTATTCCCATGCAGACGGGAAATCAGACAATTGGTGCCGTTGCGGCATTTCAGCCCGTATTGAAGGTGCAGAACCTGGGAAATGAAATCCGGCGCAAAAAAAATCAGAAAGGGCATATAGCCAAAGCTCACTTTGATGATATTTTGGGCGAGAGCCCGGCTCTTCTGGAAACGATTCATCTGGCTAAACAGTACAGCAAGGCCGATGCCAATGTGCTAATCAATGGCGAGACGGGTACAGGGAAGGAACTCTTTGCCCAGAGTATCCATAATGCCAGCAGCCGCAGCCGGGAACCATTTGTCGCCGTAAACTGTGCCGTCCTTTCGGAAAATCTTCTGGAAAGTGAACTCTTCGGCTATGTGGAAGGCGCCTTTACCGATGCACGGAAGGGCGGTAAGAGCGGCCTCTTTGAAGCGGCCCACCACGGTACGCTCTTTCTGGATGAAATAGCGGAAATTTCTCCACGTATGCAGGGACTGCTTTTGCGGGTATTGCAGGAACATGAAATCATGCGCGTCGGCGATGACCGGATTATTCCCGTCGATGTCCGCGTCATCGCGGCGACCAACCGGGATTTGGCGGCTATGAGCCGGGAAGGGAAATTTCGGTTAGACCTATATTATCGCCTTAATACGCTGCATCTGGTGCTGCCACCGCTGCGGGACCGGGGACAGGATGTGTTATTCCTGTTCCGCCGCTTTTTGTCGGGGATTTACAGCCGTGATGGCATTATCTGGGAAGGCATGACAAAGGCGGCAGAGCAGTGTCTGCTGCAGCAGCACTGGGCTGGAAACATCCGCGAACTGTATAATGTGGCGGAACGCGTCGCTGTATTTACCGAAGGGGCGGAACTGGACGAAAACGACTTGCGTATTGCCCTGAGCGGAGGCGTACAGACTGGAACTACCCAGCAGGCCCTGCCAGAAGAATCGCCAATGCCTGCAGAGCAGAAAACCGTGGCAGCGCCGGCAGCCGGAGAGATGGATGAATACCAGCGTATCCGGCAAGTGCTGGAAGAAACTCACTATCATTATGGACATGCAGCAGAACGACTGGGAATCAGCCGTACGACACTGTGGCGGAAAATGAAGCAGATGAAGTGACAGGATAGAATCGGTGGCTGCACATCGGCTCTCCTCTTAGAATGTTGATTGAAGAAGACCGTGTACCGCGAGGTATGCGGTTTTTTTCTTATATTGAAGTTTGTTCCTTGCATAAAAGTTTTGTGAAACAGAATAATTCCGAAGTAATTATTCTGTTTCATAAAATGAAAAATATGAAACGGTAAATATGAAAAACAGAAAAGATATGTTCCATTGAACGATGCCTTAATCGAAATAGAAGGCTTTTTTGTGTGTAAATTATGTGAAAATTTTATCTTTTTAAATCATGTTGAAATAAAAAGAGCATATCTTATGTTATTACATCATAGGTGGCAGTTTGTAAATACGCATTGGCATAAATATTTCATATAGACATGCGAGACGTGAGAATAAGCGAAATGGCCATTTGATTTAATACTCGAACGTTGACCGTAATATGTTTCAATCTTGTTTTTATTCTATTATAATGAACTAATATGGACGTAAAGGAGAAAAAAATGAATACGGTTCCAAAGAAAAGATGGTTTAGAATTTTACCGGCAGTATTTCTTATGTACTGCATCAACATGATTGATAGAAATAATATCGGTTTTGCCTTCCCGGGCATGGAATCAGACCTGGGGATTGGTGCTACCTATGCCGGTCTTGCCGGTGGTATTTTTGCTATTGGTTACTTATTCCTTCAGGTTCCCGGCGGCTTATGGGCAGAACGCTGGAGTGCTAAGAAACTGATTGGCGTAGCTCTCATTGCGTGGGGAATCTTTGCTGCTGCTACCGGCTTTATCCAGAACGTGACACAGCTTCTGATTGTCCGCTTTATGATCGGTTTCGTCGAAGGCTGTATCCTGCCAGCCATTGTATTGCTCCTGAAACGGTGGTTCCCGCTGGATGAACGGGCTCGGGCCAATGGCATCTGGATGCTTTCCATTCCGTTTGCAGCCATGATTATGTCGCCTATCTGCGGTTTCATCCTTACCTATGCTACCTGGCGTGAAATGTTCTGGATTGAAGGCGCATTCCCGATTATATTCTGCATTATCTGGATGCTCTGCATTACGGATCATCCGAAAGATGCCAAATGGCTTTCTGAAGAAGAACGGAATTACCTTGTCAATGCTGCTGCAAAAGAAGAATCGAAAATTGCCACTAAAGGTATGTCGGTCATGGAAGCCCTTAAGACCCGTAATGTAATCATTCTCATTGCTATCTGGTTCCTGACACAGACCGGATTTGCCGGTTATTCTATCTGGCTTCCGACCATGATGAAAGATTTGACGGGCAGCAGCCAGATGCTGGTTGGCCTGCTGACTTCTGTTCCCTGGTTCTTTGCCATGATTATGCTGACTTTGAATTCCCGCCATTCCGATAAGACGGGCGAACGCCGTTTCCACATGATTGTACCGGCTGTTACATCGGCTCTGTGCCTGCTGGCTTCTACACTTCTGGCAAGTTCTGGTAATGTTACGGCAGCCGTCATCGCCCTGATTTGCTGTGGCGGCCTGATCCAGTGCTACTATGGTATCTGGTGGGCTATTCCGACAACATTCCTTACGGCAGATGTACTGGCTGTTACCCTGGGTGTCATCAACGCAGTCGGCAACCTGGGCGGTTTCTTCGGACCATGGCTCTTTGGTTATTTCACAACCGTTACGGGAAGCTCCCTGGGTGGCATGGTATTCCTGGTCGCTGCTTCCATCGTAGCGCCGCTTCTTCTGTTATTCCTGAAAAAAGATGCAACGAAAGCACCGTCTGCTACGGCTGCCCCGGTAAGTAAAGAAGCTTAAAAGGAGATGCAAATATCATGAAGTTGATTGATTTATCTTTTCCTATCCGCGATCATTGGCGTTGGGGATATAAACAAAGTTTGAAACATACATTAGAAGCCGGCGATGATTTCCGCGCTTCTGTCATGACGCTTCCGGCACATGCCTTTACTCATGTTGATACACTGCTGCACTGTAAACCAGGTGGTGCGCCGGCTCTGGACGAACTGCCTGTCGATACCTATAGCGGGGCTGCAGCCGTCATCGACCTTTCTCATATCGGTGCCGATCATGAAATCACGGCAGATGATTTAAAAGAACATGCCAAGGATATCCGTGAAGGGGACATTATTATCTTAAAGACCTGCTGGGATAAGAAACGTGATATCCAGTCTAAAGAATATTGGACGGATGCTCCTTTTGTCAGTGAAGAAGCAGCTGACTGGCTCTATGCCCAAAAGCCTAAGGCTGTCGCCTTTGATTTTCCGCAGGATCAGATTCTTAAACAGGCGGCTACGTATAAAGGATGCCTGCCTATGAGTGAATCGACGACACATTACGCATTACTCCTGAAAGGTGTATTCCTTATTGAATATCTGGCGGGTCTGGATCAGATTACAGAAGACAGAATTACCTTTATGGCTCTGCCGCTGCGCCTTGTAGGTGTGGAAGGCTGCCCCGTACGGGCTGTGGCCGTCAAATCTTTATAATAACGTAAGGAGAAATATATAACTATGAAACCAATTATCGGTATATTTTTAGGAGAAGCAGCCGGTGTAGGCCCGGAACTGATTGCCAAACTGGTAGCAGAAAAAATGCCGGATACGTGCTGCCGCCCTGTACTCATCGGCGATGCCCGTGTATTGCGCCGGGGGATGGAAATTTCTCACGTTGATTTTCCATTCACCTGCGTAGATAGGGTAGATCAGATTGACTGGGATGGTCCTGTTTCCATCATTGATTTGAAAAATCTGGACCCTGATACGGTCAAAATCGGAGAAGTCGATCCTAAATCCGGCAAAGTGACCGGTGATACCCTCGTGTATTCGATGGACCTTTTGAAGGAGCATCAGATTGATGGCTTCGTCTTTGGCCCTCTCAACAAACAGGCTTTCAAACGGGGCGGGTATCATGTAGAAGACGAACATGAACTCTTTGCCCAGTGCCTCGACTGGATGGATAAGCCCCGCGGTATCCTCAATGTCATGAATAAATTGTGGACATTCCGCGTGACGACGCACATCCCCTTCAAAGAAGTACCTAAATATATTACTAAAGAAAACGTCCTGAAGACCATCGATCTGACCTATCAGACGATGAAACGGGCTGGCTATGATAATCCCCGTATTGCTCTGGCAGCACTCAATCCGCATTGCGGGGAAGGGGGCCTGTGCGGTACCGAAGAAATCGATATCCTCAAGCCCGTCGTAGAAAGCCTGCAGGCCCAGGGCAAAGATATTGTCGGTCCTGTATCGGCAGATACCATTTTCATGCATGCCTTCCGTGGCGAATACGATGCCGTCGTGACGTTGTATCATGACCAGGGGCAGATTGCTACGAAACTCCTGGCTTTTGATGAAGGAGTTACCGTAGCCGGTGGCCTGCCGTATGCTATTACGACACCGGAACATGGAACGGCATTTGATATTGCCGGCAAAGGTATTGCCAAAACGAGCTCTTTTGCCCATGCAATCCGTCTGGCAGCCCAGATGTCCGGCTGGAGGGGAGAAGAAGCATGATCATCTGCTTTTTGCAGATGCGTAAAAAGGCTCCGGTGGCAGCACACCGGAACCTCTTATAAGATGTTAATGAATAAGACCGTATACCTCCGGGTATGCGGTTCTTTTCATTTGGACACAGTCATTTTTGCCGGACCCGGGATTTTTTCCAGGCGCCGCTCAGGTAAAAGAGGATACCTACCCAGAATGGCGTGAAGTTGGCCAGGGCATCCCCGAGCCAGAAGCCCATATAGCGCATATTCAGATAGACGCCGAACAGGACGGACAGACCCAGCCGCAGGATGAGGCCGTCAAAGAGGGCTGTTGCAAAGTTTACTTTGGTATTGCCGCTGCCATTAATGAGGGAATTCATGGCAGACCGGCCGGCACAGCTGAAAAAGCAGAGGATACCAATGGGGACATATTCTATGCCGATACGGGCTACTTCAGGGTCATCGGTAAATATCTGAAAAATTTCTACCGGCCAGGTGTACAGCAGGATAGAAAAAAGGATAGCCAGAGTAACGGTGATGCGGAAGATGGACCAGATAATCTGATTGACCCGTTCGTACCGGGCAGCTCCGATGTTCTGCCCTATCATGGATGATCCGGCTGTATTGATGGCATTGGAAATAAGATTGGATGTTACATAGAGACGGTTGGCCACTCCGGAAAATGCGGAAACGGCTACGCCATAGGAATTAATCCATGAATTGACGAATAATTTGGAAAATTGGACAGAGGCGTTTTTGATGGCCATGGGAACGCCTAGTTTGAGAAGATCACCGGCAATCTGAAAATCAGGATGAAAGAATTCTCCCAGGGAAGCAGGCAGGTAGTACTGGCTGCGATGGCGCCAGACAAAACAGGATGCGGCCAGAAAACTGACTCCCTGACTGAATACGGTAGCCAGGGCAGCGCCGGCGGCTCCCAGATTCCAGAAGCAGACGAAAAAGAAATCCAGAATGACGTTGAGGACTGTAGCGCAGGCAATGAAATAAAAGGGATGCCGGGCATCCCCCATGCCACGGAGAATAGCACTGGCAGCATTGTATCCGTAGATAAACAGAATGCCTGTCATGCTTACGACGGCATATCCCATCGTTTCGCCATATGCTTCAGGCGGTGTATTCATGAGAGCCATAATGGCGTGCCGTTCATACAGGCAACCTGCGGTCATAAGCAGAGCAAAAAAGAGCAGCAACAGGAGCAGGGTACTTACCAGAGCAGCCAGCTGATCATGACGCCGGGCCCCGATATACTGGGATATGAGAATCTGGCCGGCGCTGGAAAATCCCATAGCGATAAAAGTCAGGCAATTCGTCAGGTCCCCGCCGATAGAAACTGCCGACAGGCCAGCCTTTCCCAGTACCTGGCCGACAATAATCATATCTGCCATATTATATGTAATTTGTAATAACTGGGACAAAAGCATAGGCAGGGCGAACCAGAGAAGCTGCCGGGTGACGCTGCCTGTCGTAAAGTCCGTGACATAAGTTGATTTATTCATTGCAGCTGAAACACAGAGAGCCTGTAGCATAGAATTCGCTGCAGGCTCTCATCCTTTATGTTTTATTATTGTTGTATCAGCAGAAAACTGCTATACCGACATTATACTAGACCTGTCCCGGGTGGAAAAGTGCTATTTCCGGTTGACCTGACGGAATTTACCAGGGGAAATCCCTTTTTGTCTGCGGAACGTTTTGATGAAATAACTGAGGTTATTGAATCCGCAGGAATAGGCAATATCCGTGATGGATTTGTCTGTGTAGGCCAGTTTCAGGCAGGCCTGGTCGATACGATACTGGTTCAGATATTCAATCGGTGTATAATGCGTCATTTTCTGGAAAAATTTACAGAAATAATTAGGTGACAATCCGGCAGCACTGGAAAGCTCGGAGAGCGTAAGGGGTGCAGCGTATTTGTCATCAATGAGCTGAAATGCTTTTTTTAGTTTTTGCATCTGAAGATGACTCGTTTCTACAGGCTGCTTTGTCACAGGAGTATATTGCTTTTCCTGAATGATAAGTCCGAACACTGTATACAGCATGCCTGTGACAATCAGTTCATAACCGGGATTTTCCCGTTGCATTTCTTCAAAGAGTATACGGACGATGAGAGCTATTTTCTTATCATCCTGGTTGAAGTGGTTGCGGACATTGAAGGTATGATTGAGCAGATTATTGAGATCACTGGATTGATAATTGGCCGAATGAAGCAGTTTGGGAGGCTCAAATACGAGACATTCATACGCCGTATCATCGGAATCGACAACACCTCCGTGGACAATTCCGTCGCGGATAAAGACGATATCTCCCGGAACGAGATGGAGTGTTTCTTCATTGAGTGAGATAGTAAAACCGCCGCGGAGCATACGGATGAGTTCATATTCCATGTGCCAGTGATAGGGCATGTTAAAGCGGGGATGATATTTTTCAACATGATAAAAGCCTATGGGAAAATCGAAGCGGCCGCGCTTCATCATTTCATGATAACTTTCGTGTTCCAATGGACCAGATACCTCCTTCTGATGCGTAATATTGCACAAACAAACGATAAAATTATTATATTTTAACATTGTTAACTAACAAAAATAAATAAAATAACCGAAATTGACATAAAATTATTATACTAATAGGTAGTATAACACAAGTAAAGAACTTTGCCTAATGCTATACTATAAGCATGAACAAAAGGAATAACAAAAATTAAAATCATGCATGATACGCAACAAAGTTAAACAGTTAATGACTTTATGGTATGGTTAGAAAGGATGGTATTATATCATGGATTTACAGTTAAAAGGAAAAGTCGTATTGGTTTCCGGCGGTGGTGCCGGTATTGGCAGCGGTATCGTAGTCTCTCTCGTAAAAGAAGGCGCTGTTCCCATTATTCTGACCCGTTCGGATAAACCCGCATTCAAAAAAGAATTAGATGCTATGGGCGCCGATTATGAATTTCACCTCATCGACCTCAACAACACCGACCAGATCAAACCGATTGTTGATGATGTAGCGAAACGCCGCGGTGGTATTTATGGCGTCGTAAATAATGCCGGTTGCAACGATAATAAAGCTATTGAAGAAACGTCGTGGCAGGATTTTGAAAAGAGTCTTCATGGCAATCTGACCCATTATTATGAACTTGTCCGTGCCGCTCTCCCTTATCTGATCAAGAGCAAAGGCTCTGTCCTCAATATTACATCCAAGACGGCTCTTACCGGTCAGGGAAAAACGAGTGCTTATGCAGCTGCCAAAGGGGCTATCCTGGGCCTGACCCGTGAATGGGCCGCTGCGTTCCTTCAATATGAAATCCGCGTCAATGCCATCGTAGTCAGCGAATGCTGGACTCCGCTGTATGCAAAATGGATCAAGACCTTTGATGATCCGGAAGCCCGCAAGAAAGTCATTACAGACAAGATTCCGTTCCAGCACCGCTTTACGACTATTGAAGAGATTGGCGACAACACGGTATTCCTTCTCTCGCCGGTATCGTCCCATACGACGGGCCAGTGGGTATTCGTCGATGGCGGTTATGTACATCTCGACCGTGCGTTAACCTAACAGCAGGGAGGTAAGGACGTATGCCAAGTGCAAGCAATAAAAGTATAAAGATTGCGTTTATCCTGGTTACGACGCTGTTTTTGCTCTGGGGGCTCAGCTATGGCCTGATCGATGTCATGAATAAGAATTTCCAGAACCAGCTGGGGATTACAAAAGCTACTTCCGGTCTGTTGCAGGCAGCTTATTTCGGCGGGTATTTCGTTTTCGCCACGCCGGCTTCTCTCGTAGCCCGCAAATACGGTTATAAAGGCGGCATCATGATGGGCCTGGCACTGTATGCTATCGGTGCCCTCCTGATTGTCCCGGCCAGCAATGCCCACAGCTTCCAGATTTTCCTCGTAGCCTTCTTCATCATCGCCTGTGGTCTGGCCAGCCTGGAAACGAATGCCAATCCGTATATCACTAAGTTAGGCAGTGATAAGGATGCTGCATTCCGGCTGAATGTCGCTCAGTGCGCCAACGGTATCGGCCAGTTCTTAGGGCCTATCATCGGGGGCATGCTCTTCCTGTCCATCGCCAGCGGCACAGATATTTCGCAGAACATGCACAACGTACAGATGGTTTATGTCGGTATTGCTGCTATCGTCGTCGTTATGCTTATCCTTTTCGTGGTCAACAAACTGCCGGAAGGGGCAGAAGTTTCCGGGGATGAAGATGCCGCCGAAGGAGATGGATCGTATAGCCAGCTGTTCAGCTACAAACACTTCCGCCTCGGTGCTCTCGCCCAGTTCCTCTACATTGCAGCCCAGGTCGGCGCCGGTGCCTTCTTCATCAACTACAGTGTTGAACACTGGCAGGGACTTTCCGACAGCCGTGCCGCTTATTTCTTCAGTATCGCGCTCGTAGCCTTTCTGATTGGCCGTGTCGTAACGACACCGCTTATGAAAAAATTCAGTGCTGGTAAAATCCTCGGTGCGTATTCAGCTATTAACGTCGTCCTCGTCGTACTGCTGAATGTCGTTTCCGGCAGCACAGCCGTATTCCTTCTCATTGCCGTATTTTTCTTCATGTCCATCAGTTTCCCGACCATCTTTGCCCTGAGCATTGTCAATCTGCCACAGAATCTGGTCAAGACGGCATCCAGTATCATCATCATGAGCATCGTCGGTGGAGCTATCATGCCGTACTTCATGGGTCATGTCGCCGATATGGTCAATACAGCTGCCGGGTATCTGCTGCTCATCCCATGCTTCCTCTATGTTGCCTGGTACGGCTTCAAAGGCTGCCATGCTGATGACAGTGCCAAGAAAGCTGTTCAGCAGTAAGGAGAATTGTTATGTTAGATATTATTGACAGCCATTTCCATATATGGAATCTCGATGTACTTCGTCTTCCCTGGCTCAAAGACTGTCCGGCCATTGCTCATAGCTACGCCGTGTCAGATCTTCTGAAAGCCTATGGTCGCCACTCCGATGTCAACTTCCTCGGCGGCGTCTATATCGAAGTCGATTGCGACGACCGTTTTAAAGAAGACGAATACATTTATGGCCTTCACGAACCGAAGATGCTGGCCAAAGTCATGCGGGCCCCCCTTTCGGCACACATGCGCGTACCCCTTGGCATTGCCGGTGTCCGCGAACCGCTCCATGTGCCGGGATCGCCTAAAGGCCGCTGCCTGCAGAAGAGCTTTATCGAAGGCTTGGAAACACTGGCTGATGCGGGACTTCTCTTTGAAAGCTGCAATCGTACGGAAGAACTGGACGATATGTATCAGGCGGCAAAGACCGTTCCGCAGGCCAAAATCGTCATCAATCACTGTGGGAATGCTACGGAAGTGACTCCAGCATATAAAGAAGTGATGACTAAATTTGCCTCTCTTCCCAATGTGTACTGCAAGGTTTCGGGCTTTCCGACCCAGGATAAGAAGTTTGTCAAAGAACTCCTCGATTTTCTGAGCGGGACCTTTGCTCCGGACCGTCTCATATACGCATCCAATTTCCCCGTCGTATCACTGTATTCAACCTTTGATGAACACCTCAATATCGTCCGCGATTATTTCCACGACGATCCTGATTTCTTTGCTAATACGACAAAAGCGTTATATCGGATTACAGACTAATACGCTTATGCCTGTTAGATAGCCACTTCTCTGAGGAAAAGCACTGCTTCTGCCGGCAGTGCTTTTTTCCGTATCATTTTTCCCTGTTTGGGGTTATAATAATACCACATAGTACAGTTTGCACAGTAAGGGAGTGACACCATGAAAGAAGTCAAAGAAAAAAAGAAGCCCATGCTGTTTTATTATATCGTGGCGCTGGCGATAATATTTGTGTTTAATGCCATTGCCAAACCTTATTATGATCAGCAGAGCGTCAAAAATGTCGATTATGGCACCTTCATGAATATGACCGATGACAAATCGGTGGCCAGTGTGGAAATTGAAGAAAATCAGATTCTCTTCAAAGACAAAGACGGCAATCAATATCGGACCGGTGTCGTCAATGATCCTCAGCTGACAGAACGGTTGCATAAAGCCGACGTTTCTTTCAATCAGGTCATCAAAGAAAAGGATTCGCCTTTTACAGATTTCCTCATTGCCTGGATTCTGCCTATTCTGATTTTCTTTGGTATCGGCTATTATTTCAACCGCAAACTGATGAGCCGCGGTGGCGGAAATTCGCTCATGTTCGGCTCGAAAAATCAGGTCAAAGTCTATGTTCCCTCTGCTAATGGCATTCATTTCTCCGATGTAGCCGGGGAAGATGAAGCCAAGGAAAATCTGTCTGAAATCGTCGATTTCCTTCATCATCCCGATAAATATGCCAAAGTAGGGGCTAAGATGCCCAAAGGGGTACTCCTCGTAGGCCCTCCGGGCACAGGAAAGACTATGCTGGCCAAGGCTGTAGCCGGCGAAGCCGGTGTTCCCTTTTTCCCAATTGCGGGGTCGGAATTTGTAGAAATGTTCGTCGGCATGGGCGCTTCCAAAGTGAGGGACCTTTTCAATCAGGCCAAACAGAAAGCGCCGTGCATTATTTTCATCGATGAAATAGATGCTATCGGTCAGAAGCGGACGGGCAGTGCTATGGGCAATAGTGAACGGGAACAGACGCTGAATCAGCTCCTTACGGAAATGGACGGCTTTGATGCCGATGATAGTGTCGTCATTCTGGCGGCTACCAACCGTCCGGAATCACTGGACCCGGCACTATTGCGCCCGGGCCGGTTTGACCGCCGCGTTCCTGTCGAATTGCCAGATCTTCAGGGGCGCGAAGCCATCCTCAAGGCCCATGCACGCAAGGTTAGTCTGGGGCCGGACGTCGATTTCCACACCATTGCCCGTATGGCTGCCGGCGCTTCCGGGGCAGAACTGGCTAACATTGTCAATGAAGCGGCGCTGCGTGCTGTCCGGGACCACCGGGATGCCGTTTGTCAGGCCGACCTGGAAGAAAGCATCGAAGTCGTCATCGCCGGCTATCAGAAGAAGAATGCTATTTTGTCGGATGAAGAAAAGCGGACTGTGGCCTATCATGAAATCGGACATGCCCTGGTAGCTGCTCTTCAGAGCCATTCGGCACCGGTACAGAAAATCACCATCATTCCCCGTACGTCCGGGGCTCTGGGCTATACCATGCAGGTGGATCAGCAGGATAAATATATTCTTTCCAAAGAAGAACTGGAAAATAAGATAGCTACCTTTACCGGTGGCCGCGCTGCGGAAGAAGTCGTATTCGGCCGGGTGACGACCGGTGCTTCCAATGACATCGAACAGGCGACGAAGCTGGCCCGGGCCATGATTACCCGATATGGTATGAGTGATGAGTTTGATATGGTCGCTATGGAAACGGTGACTAATAAGTATCTGGGCGGCGATACGTCTCTGGCCTGCGCACCGGAAACGCAGAAGTACATCGATGCCAAAGTCGTGTCACTCGTCAAGGAACAGCATAACAAAGCCAGAAAAATTCTTTCCGATAACCGCCCCCTTCTGGATGAGCTGGCAAAGTTCCTGTATGAAAAAGAAACGATTACAGGGAAGGAATTTATGGCTATTTTGCGTAAATACTATAAACAGGATGAAGTCAAAGATGCTCCGGAACTGCCGGAAGATTAAATAAGAGAGGCGGAGATAGGATGAAAAACGGCAAGTATGGCAGACGAAACGGAAACATATGGAAAAAGGCAGCCGTCCTGATGAGCCTGGCCTTGTGTCTGGGTGCTGGAAGTGTGCTGCCGGTACAAGCGTATTTCAAGAGCCCGCTGGCCGCCGATTCCCGTTACCGGCCTGTAAATTTCGGCATGGGATACGAAGTATATGTTGATTTGTCGCGTCTGGAAACGATACCGGGACAAGGAGGAGACTGGGCATTTAAAGTCCCTATGTTCAATTCTAAAGAAGATTCTGGACAAATAGAAGGGACGTATACGATTACCTATAAGATAGACCGGAGCAGAGAGGCCTGGGTCTATGATGAAGGGACGCATTCCTGGCAGGCTGTTCCCATGAGCAAACGGATACAGCACAGCCAGATGGCAGATTATGTGGCGGTTAATCTCTGCTATAAAGCAAAAACCGGCAAGTATCTCTATGATGCCGGCCAGTACGCACACGCCATGGAACGGTATTATCGCGGACCGGCGGTGATGCCGGCTGTGGGAGATGTACCGTGAGGCGTTTTCGTATTTATGGTCTGCTGGCCGTGGTACTGATATCCCTGCTGACAAGTGTCATTGTGGTGCCAGTCTGTGCATACGGTTTGCCTGTCGTCAAAGGACGCCCTCTTCAGCCCGGTGATACGATAGGCATCGTTGCGCCGGCGACACATAGCGAAGATATCGCACTGGCTCCCCATCTGGAAGCGCTTCATGATATGGGATATAAAACGTGCCTGGCTCCGTCGGCACTGCACCGGTATGGCTATTTTGCCGGTACCGATTCGGAGCGGGCCTTTGATATCAATGAATTTTTCCGCGACGATCGCATCGATGCCATTCTCTGCCTCAATGGCGGATATGGTAGTTCCCGTATTCTGGACCAGCTTGATTATGCCATGATTGCGGCCCATCCCAAGTTGCTGATCGGATTTAGTGATATTACGGCCCTTGAGGCAGCGCTTTATGAGAAAAGCCGTCTCGTGACGCTCAATGGCCCGCTACTCATCACTCTTCCGGGCAGTCCCTATTCCTCTCAGCAGTTTGAAAAGGCCGTGACCACCTCGGTGCCGCTGGGAACTGTGACCATGCCGGCCGGCAGAGTCTTACAGACCGTGCTGCCGGGGAAAGCCTCCGGCAGGCTTATCGGTGGCAACCTTTCCGTTGTTGCCTCCCTCGCCGGTACACCGTATGAATTAAAAGGAAAAGGCTGTATTCTGGTTCTGGAAGATGTGGGAGAAGAATCATACCGCATCGATCGGATGCTGAACCAGCTCTGGCAAAATGGGCTGCTACAGCAGGTGGAAGGAATTGTCTATGGTGATTTTACAGACTGTGGCCACGATTCCGGTGATTTTACGACCGATGAAGTGCTGGACTATTATGCAAAGAAAGCCGGAAAGCCTGCTGCCCGGGGATTACCCTTTGGTCACGGGGCGGATAAGGCCTGCATTCCTATAGGCGCAGACAGCGAACTGGATGCCCGGTCCGATGGAACGGCTCAGCTGATTATCAAAGAAGCTCATACGACACAAAAAAACGCATCGAAATGACGAGATGCGTTTTTTTGTGTGTCCGCTCCCGGTTATGGCCGAATCAGGGCTTTTTTTGTTGTCCCGTATTTGTTAAAATAATCTATTATAGTTGTATATGAAAGATGCAGAAAGGAGTGCGCTATGGCACAGGAAGAACGGGTGCATATGGGACTGAGCGTAAAGGCAATGATTTTTCATGCCGGCCGCCTGCTCGTGCTGCAGAAAAATGATTCGGAAGGGTTGCATCACTGGGAATTTCCCGGCGGAGGACTGAGGCGCGATGAGGATTTTGCTATGGCTGTACGCCGGGAGGTCATGGAAGAAACCGGGCTTTCTATTCAGATTCTGGCGACAGCAGGAACATGGAGTTATCAGAAAAAAGACGGCCAGTTTCTGAACGGCGTTATTTTTACGGCTGTGACAGATAAGGAGAACGTACGCCTTTCTCACGAACACTGTGATTACCGCTGGGTGACGCCGGAAGAATTCCGTACGTGTGAACTTCACGGGTCACTGAGACGGTCGCTGGACCTGATGCAGGAGGCAGACTATGAGCGGCAGGATTTCCTGCTCCAGCCGTTCCTGCGTCTTCATGGAGTGATTGGACATGAATAAAGAAGCGCAGAAGAGAACTCCTTTTTCCGATGCGTTAGAGGAATATTGCCAGCAGCAGATGGTGCCATTTCATACGCCGGGGCATAAATTGGGGACTGGAGCCCCTTGCAGGGAACAGGCCCTTTTTGGAACAGCGCTGCGGCAGGATTTGGGCCTTATGTACGCTCTGGATGACTTATTTCAGCCGGAAGGCCCGCTCCGGGAGGCGATGGAACTGGCGGCAGATGCCTATGGTGCCGGACGGACTTTCTTTTCCGTCAATGGGACGACGGCCTGTATTGAAGCGATGATTCTGGCTGTCTGCGGGCCCGGCGATACCGTGCTTATTCCAAGAGAAGCCCACCGCAGCGTCCTGAGCGGCCTGATTCTGAGCGGGGCCATGCCAGCGTATATGGAAAGCCGCTATGCCGGCAGGGAAGAAGTTTCACTCGGCCCTGACCCGGCCAGTCTGCAGGCGGCCATTGCGGCTCATGGGGAGGCAAAAGCTGTACTTTTCACCTATCCGACCTACGACGGTCTGGCCGGACGGTTGGCAGAGATGGTACAGATTGCCCACCAGCACGGACTAATTGTACTGGTTGATGAGGCTCACGGGGCGCATCTGGCTTTTCATGAAGACCTGCCGGTAGATGCCCTGGCCTGTGGTGCCGATTGTGTGGCTCAGAGCACGCATAAACTGACGGGATCGCTGACACAGACGTCTATGCTTCACTGCCGCAAGGGGTTCCCGTATACAGAACGGGTAGCGGCAGCTATGGCGCTTGTCCAGTCTACGAGTCCCCATTACTGGTTTCTGGCATCGCTGGATCTGGCGCGGCAGCAAATGGCACTGGAAGGAAGAGCACTGGAAGAGAAGGCACTTTTTCTGGCCCGACAGGCCCGCAAGCAGCTCAATGCCCTGTCCGGAATCAGCTGCTTTGGCGGGGAGATGACGCGTTATGAAGCCGTTGAGTCCTTGGATGAAACGAAACTGACGATTGATTTTTCAGGCCTGGGGCTTACCGGGCGGGAAGCGGAACGTCTGCTGCGGGCTGCCCATATCGAAGTAGAACTTACCGCCGGCCATCACGTGTTGGCACTTGTTACCTTTGGTGATACAGAAAAAAGCATACAGACTTTACTGGAGGGCTGCCGTACGATTGCCTGTACGCATGAGACCGTGGAGCGGAAAGATACCGCTGAACCGCCACTGCCACAGCCCTGCGTCGTCATGGCGCCACGGGAAGCCTGGTATGCTGAAAAAGAAGCGATGGCCCGTCCTCTTTGTGCAGGACAAATATGTGCAGAAACGATTACCTTTTATCCGCCGGGAATCCCTGTTGTGGCGGCAGGGGAAGTATTGACCGGGGAGGTACTGGCATATATTGACCAGAAATTAAATGAGGGATATGTAACTAATGGTGCGGCAGACAGCAGTCTGGACACGATACAGGTCGTACGGAAAGGATGATATCATGCAAGGCAGGTTGATTATCATAGAAGGCGGAGACGGCAGCGGCAAGGCGACACAGACGAAATTGCTGCAGGAGCATCTCCAAAGAGAAGGACAATCGGTACGGGCCGTAAGTTTTCCCGATTATGACAGCGATTCCAGTGCCCTCGTACGCATGTACCTGCGAGGCGATTTCGGCGCTGATGCCGACGCGGTCAATCCCTATGCAGCGTCTGCCTTTTACGCTGTAGACCGCTTCGCGTCCTATCAGATGCACTGGAAATCATTTTTAGAACAGGGCGGGATCGTTCTGGCTGACCGGTATACGACGAGTAACATGCTCTATCAGATGATTAAATTCAATGATCCGGCAGATCGCCGTGCCTATCTGGATTGGCTGGAAGATTTTGAATTTGGAAAGATGGGGCTTCCCCGCCCGGACCTGGTATGTCTTCTCGATGTGCCACTCGATGTGACAGAACAGCTGATGGCGGGCAGACAAGGGAAAACCGGCGGCACTACGGGGGACATTCATGAAAAAAACGGGTCTTTTTTACATAAATGCCATGATGCCTATGATGAACTGACAGACCGATATGGCTGGCAGCGTATTGCCTGTACGGAAGACGGGCGTATGCGCAGCATAGACGATATACACGCTGACGTATACCAGGCAGTCGCGGCAGTCCTGATACCGTAAGCGGTATTTTTCTCATGGAAGGCATAGTATAGACTTTATGCTTTATTTTCCTTATAATAGAAAGGATTAGTATAGATTTTTCAACAGGAGGGCGCGGCATGAGTCAGGATTATTTTGATGCTGTTATCGGTCATGAGACGGTCAAGGCACGTCTGCGTCGTCTGATTGCCGAAGAGCGGCTGCCCCACGCCATGATTTTTGCCGGACCGGAAGGCCTTGGCAAAGCGCTGATGGCACGGGCCGTTGCAGAAACGCTCAGTGACCGTCCGCTCCTGGCTGATTTTACCCACCTGTCCTGCGATGCCGATACGCCATTCATTGAAGATGGAGGAACCGTTTTTTATCTGGATGTCATCGGTACGATGCTCCGGGTAGATCAGTTTCGGCAGCTTCAGGAAAAGCTGATGTTACGCGCTTCCGGGAGCCGGGTCTGCATTATTAATCACGTAGAAACGATGAACAAGGAATTTGCCAACCGCATGCTCAAGACATTGGAAGAGCCGCCAGAAGGCGTGCATTTCATTCTTGTGACTAGTCAGCCCGACTTATTACTGCCGACGATTGTGTCACGCTGTGCCATCATATCCTTTGAACCGGTCGGTGATGAGGAAATGTTAGACGGGCTGGTGCGGCAATATGGAGGAACGGCAGAATCCTATCGTCAGGCTGTGTTGTGGGGCGGTGGCAATGTCGCCCGTGTCCTTGCCCTGAAAGAGGGAAAAGGCCTTGAAGCGCTGCAGCAGGCACTGTCCTTCCTGCAGGTTATGGCCCGTCACGCATGCCCTTATGCCAAGTGGCACAGTATCTCGGCGAGGTGGACGGATCAGGAATCGCAGGAGGTTTTCCGCTGGATCCAGATGCTTCTTCGCGACATGGTAGTCATGCGTTCGGGTGTACCGGCAGGACGACTCCGCCTGGGCCAGTATGCCCATGAAGTTTCAGAATTGTTGCCGGCCTGGCCGGATTCCTGTATTTTTTCACTCCAGCATGTTCTCGATGAAGCGGGAGAAGCAATCCTCCGTCACGTCAACGTGCGGCTGGTGTGGGATGCGGTGTGTATCCGGTTTATCCGGGCAAAAGGAGGAATATAGTTGATAGTTGTTGGCATTCGTTTTAAACCAGCCGGCAAGATATATTATTTTGACCCGACAGAGATCGTTCTCGCTGAAGGGGACGGGGTCATTGTTGAAACGGCCCGCGGTATGGAATACGGAACGGTGGTCATTGCCCCGCGCAGTGTCGCCGCTTCGGAAGTGGTACAGCCACTAAAACCTATTATCCGCAAAGCGACGGCGAAAGATATGCGGCAGGTGGAACGCAATAAGGAAAGAGAAAAGAAAGCGTTTACCATCTGCCTGGAAAAAATCGCCAAACATAAACTTCCCATGAAGCTTATCGATGTGGATTACACCTTCGATATGGGAAAAATCATATTCTTTTTTACCGCTGACGGGCGGATTGATTTCCGGGAACTGGTGCGCGACCTGGCATCCGTATTCCGTACGCGTATCGAGCTGCGGCAGATCGGCCTCCGCGATGAAGCCAAGATGATTGGCGGTATCGGGTATTGCGGCCGGCCGTTATGCTGTGCTTCCTTCCTGGGCGATTTCAAGCCCGTATCGATCCGCATGGCAAAAGGACAGGGCATGTCCCTCAATCCGACGAAGATATCCGGTATCTGCGGCCGCCTCATGTGCTGCCTGCGCTACGAAAATGATTTGTATACGTCAGGGGAACTCAAATGCCAGAACTGCCAGAAAAATTGTGAACAACAGAAACCACCGCAGGTCGGACAGCGGGTCATTACCGATGAAGGCCTTGGTACGGTCCTGCGCGTCCATATGAAAGACCATACGGTCAAGGTACAGCTCGAATCAGGGCACAATGTCAACGTTCCCTGGTCGGATGTAGCCGAACCAGATCATGAAAGTTAGTCTGGGACCTCACGAACGGCTCGATGACCTGGTCCTGGACGGGATGAAAATTATCCAGCGCGATGATCAGTTCTGCTTTTCTCTCGATACGGTGCTGCTGGCTCATTTTGGTACGGTACCCCGGGGGAAAGTCCTGGACCTGGGTACAGGGACGGCGGCAATCCCGCTTATTCTGAGCGCCCGCGGTGCTGTTTCCGTGACCGGTGCTGAACTCAATCCGGTCATGGCGGATATTGCCCGGCGGAATGTGATACTCAATGGCCGTGAGCCGGTCATTACCATAGTGGAAGGAGATTACCGTACTATCCGGCAGTGGTCGGACAGCGGAGCGTTTGCAGCAGTATATGCTAATCCGCCGTATCGGGAAAAAAGCCGTGGCGCGTACAGTGATGCCGAAGGAATCCGGCGGGCGCGTCACGAAGAAACGGCTACACTGGATGATGTGCTCGATGCGGCCTCCTTTGCGCTCAAGTTCCATGGACGCTTCCGCATGGTGCATATAACGGAACGCCTGACAGATATCCTGACGGCGATGCGCATCCATGCCATTGAACCCAAAGTGGTACAGATGGTCCATGGAAGGGCAGATAAGAAGGCCAAACTGTTCCTCGTAGAAGGAATACGGGGTGGCAGCAAGGGTGTAGATGTCCTGCCGCCGCTTATCGTACATCATGCCGATGGGACCTATACGGAAGACGTTTTGAAATTATATGGAAAATTGTAATATTCGGTATATTATCGTATATAATACGAACAGGGCTGAAGGAGGTCATGATGGCTGAACAATTTCAAAAAGGCACATTGTATCTGTGTGCTACGCCCATTGGCAATATGGAAGATATCACCTACCGGGCCGTGCGATGCCTCAGGGAAGCCGATTTGATCGCCGCAGAAGATACACGCCATACGAGACTTCTCCTTTCGGCCTACGATATAGGGACGCCGACGACGAGTTACCATGAACATAACAAGGCGGAAAAAGGGCCGCAGCTTATTGAAAAACTCAAAGAAGGCTGTATGCTTGCATTGGTGAGCGATGCAGGCATGCCGGCTATCTGCGATCCCGGCAGTGACCTCGTACAGATGGCCATTGCCGAGCATATCCCCGTCGTACCGCTTCCCGGAGCCAATGCGGGTCTTACGGGGCTCATTGCATCGGGCATGGATACGACGCGGTTTACGTTTGTAGGGTTTCTTCCAAAGACAAAGAAACACCGCCGTCCCGTACTGGAAAGTATCAAAGACTATACGGGCACATTGATTTTTTATGAAGCGCCGCACCGCATCCTTGCTGTGCTGGCAGAAATAGAAGACGCCTTGGGAGACCGCAAAGCAGTGCTTTGCCGGGAACTGACCAAACGCTATGAGGAATATCTGCGGGGACCGTTGTCCCAGCTCCGGACGGGACTGGAACAGGAAGGGGTCCGCGGTGAATTTGTGATCCTCGTCGCCGGTGCCGTTCCGCAAGAAGAGGGCCCTTCCGACGATGATTATGCATCCCTTGTCCGGGAACTGATGGATAAGGGAACAGATAAAAAGCAGGCTATCCGGACCGTAGCCCAGCGCTGTGGTGTCAGCCGCCGTGTGGTATATCAGGCGGTGCTTGCTTCAGAGGGCAGCTCAGCCCCTTAAGAAACGCTGGTTCATCAGCAGCGTTTCCCGTACAAAAGGCCGGCTCATTTGCCGGCAGAGGAGGAATTTCCATGACAGACAAGAAGAAGTATTTTATTACCACCCCGATTTATTATCCGAGTGCCAAGCTGCATATCGGTCACACGTACTGCACGACTATTGCCGACACACTGGCCCGGTTCCATCGTCTCCGCGGCGATGACGTCTTTTTTACTACTGGATCCGATGAACATGGTCAGAAAATCCAGCGTGCCGCTGAAAGCAAGGGAATGCAGCCTAAGGAATATGTTGACGGCATCGTGGCTCTTTTCAAAGAACTCTGGAAGGAACTGAACATTTCCCATGACCGCTTTATCCGTACGACTGATGCCGATCATGTCAAAGTGACGCAGGCCCTGATGCAGAAATCCTATGACAAGGGAGATATTTATAAAGGAGAATACAAAGGCTGGTACTGCACTCCCTGTGAATCGTTCTGGCCGGAAAACAAACTGCCCGAAGGCAAACACATCTGCCCGGATTGCGGCCGCCCGCTGGAACTCGTTTCGGAAGAAGCTTATTTCCTCAAGATGAGCAATTATACGGACCGCTGGTTGAAGTTCATCGATGAAAACCCTGATTTCATTCAGCCGGAAGCCCGCCGCAACGAAATGATTGCCTTTGTCAAAAGCGGTCTGGAAGATTTGTGCGTATCCCGTACATCCTTTAACTGGGGGATTCCCGTACCCTGGGATCCGAAACATGTCGTATACGTCTGGTATGATGCCCTGGCTAACTACCTGACTTCGGCCGGCTATGTATTTGATGAAGAACGCTTCAAAAAATGGTGGCCGGCAGATCTTCATCTGGTCGGCAAGGAAATTGTACGGTTCCATTCGATTATATGGCCTATTATGCTGATGAGTGCCGGTCTGCCACTGCCTAAAAAAGTATTCGGTCACGGCTGGCTGATTGTCGATGGGACGAAGATGAGTAAATCCCTGGGCAATGTCGTCGATCCGATTCCACTGATTAAACGCTATGGCGCCGATTCACTCCGGTATTATCTGATGCGTGAAATCCGTCTCGGCCAGGATGGCAACTTCTCTCTGCCGACCTTTATCGACCGAATCAATGCCGATCTGGCCAATGACCTGGGCAATCTTCTCCATCGTACGCTGGCTATGGTTGAACAGTATGAAAACGGAGTGGCAGCCGGTCCTTCGGCTGCAGAACCGGTGGACAGTGAATTGTCCCAGATGGCTGTAGAAACTGCTAAAAAATACGAACAGCAGATGGATGACATGAAGATTAATGACGCCCTTAACGATACATGGGCCCTGATTCATCGCAGCAATAAATATATCGATGAAACAACACCGTGGATTCTTGCCAAAGACCCGGCTAAGAAAGAACGCCTCCAGACTGTTTTGTACAATCTTCTGGAAGTACAGCGTATCATTGCCATGCTGGTAAGCCCGGTTATCCCGTCGGCTGCTGCTGAAATATGGAAACAGCTGGGGCTGGGTGATTTCTCCCAGGCAATTTTGGCAGATGGACAGACTTGGGGCCTGTATCCGGCCGGTACGAAAGTTTGCAAAGGAGCGCCTTTGTTCCCACGGTATGATCCGAAAGAAGAAATTGCTGAAGCGGAAGAAGAAAAGAAAGCGGCCGCTGCCTGCCCTGCAGCAAAAGAACCGTTCAAAGATGAAATCAACATTGATGATTTCGGCAAAAATGATCTCCGCGTCGGCAAAATTGTAGCCTGTGAAAAAGTACCGAAAGCCAAAAAACTTCTCAAAATCCAGGTGGATCTGGGTACAGAAACCCGTCAGATTGTCAGTGGTATTTCTCTGTATTATAAGCCGGAAGACCTGATTGGTCATAATGTTATTGTCGTGACGAATCTGAAACCGGTTAAGCTGTGTGGTGTAGAATCGAAAGGGATGCTGCTGGCAGCATCGGATGGCAACGATCATCTGCAGGTCGTCTTTGTCGATGGCATGGCACCGGGAAGCCGCGTCCGCTGATGTTGTTTGATACACACTGTCATCTTTATGATGCAGCGTATAATGCGGACCGGCCGGCCGTGCTGGAGCGTGCCCGTGTTGCCGGTATCGGAAGGATGCTCTGCCCGGCGACGGACCGGCAGTCTTCTGAAGCCTGCGTAGAACTGGCACGGCACTATGACGGGATATATGCAGCGGTAGGAATCCATCCGCAGGAAGCAGGCCGCGTACAGCCTGGTGATATAGAAGCAATCCGCCGTATGGCGGAACAGGAGCCGTCTGTCGTGGCCATCGGCGAAGTGGGTCTCGATTATCATTACGACACGCCGGCACGGGACACGCAAAAAGAAATCTTCATTGAGATGATAGGTCTGGCCCGCGATTTAGACCTTCCTATTGACATTCATGACCGGGAGGCCCACGGCGATACAATGGAAATCCTCCGTCGGTATGGAAAGGGCTTGCGCGGCGTCTTCCATTGTTATTCCGGGAGCATGGAAATGACGACAGAACTGATCCGCATGGGGTTTTATTTTGGCTTTACCGGTACGGTCGTATTTCCCAATTCCAAGCGGGCAAAACAGGTGGCTTCCCGTATCCCGATGGAACGCCTGCTCATCGAAACGGATAGTCCCTACCTGACACCGCCGCCGTACCGGGGCAGACGCAATGAGCCGGCCTATGTGCGGTATGTGGCAGAGGAAATAGCCCGGCTGCGCGGCCTCGATGTAGAATACGTCATCAGTCAGACTACGGCTAATGGGTTGCAAGTATTCGGAATAGCAGAAGATGTCTGAATCTCATCGGACGCCATTGGTCCGCTCAGAAAAGGAGAGTAGTATGACACGAGGAAAACGGCCGGACATACGGCTGACCATTACGGGAAAGTTAGGGAAAATGGGCTGTCACCGTGGTCATCATGTCGGTGAAACGTTTGATTATGATACCGAGCGGGGCAGGATTTGCCCTATGGCACTTCATTGCGCCTTTCCCTATATTGACATCCTGCGCTACGGAGGCACATTACCGGGACAGTCGGAAGGAACGGCAGAATTTTGTTGTTCCGATGCGGATGTGGCCATGGTATTTAAAGCAGAAGTCATAAAAGAAGAGGAATAAGTCCGGATAGGCGGGCATACGAAACAACCCTGTTTCGTGTGCCCGCTTTTTTGTTCCAGGGCAGGATTTGTCTGCCATGAATCGCCGATACATCGTCCAGAGGGACCGCTTCAGGCCCACCTGGCACCGGGATGTTGCGGTTGGACAAGGCAATTGATATAATTGGAAATGTATAAGATAATCTTATGAGTCATCTGCCAAAGGTGTGAGGAGGCGTAAACATGAAAATTCAATCGATAGAATTATTTAAGGTACCACCCCGCTGGCTCTTTTTAAAGATTACGACTGACACGGGGCTTTCAGGCTGGGGCGAACCGGTTATTGAAGGACGCGCTGATACGGTAGCTGCTGCTGTTAGAGAGTTGGAAGAGTACCTTATCGGCAAAGAGGCCGGGCGGATTGAAGACTTGTGGAATGTATTGTACCGCGCTGGTTTTTATCGTGGCGGTCCTGTCCTGATGAGTGCCATTTCCGGTATTGAACAAGCGTTGTGGGATATTAAGGGCAAAGCCCTGGGCGTGCCCGTATACGAGCTCCTGGGCGGCGTATGCCACGATAAAATGAAAGTATACTGTTGGATTGGCGGCGATCAGCCCGACGAAGTGCTGCAGGCGGCAAAAGAAAAATACGAACAGGGATACCGGGCTGTTAAGATGAACGGTGTTCCCAAGGTAGGCTGGATCCAGAACAACCGACAGATTGATGAAGCCGTAGCCCGTGTGGCATCTATCCGGGAAGCATTCGGGTACGATATGGATATTGCCGTCGATTTCCATGGCCGTGTCCATAAACCGCTGGCTTTTACGCTCATGAAAGAACTGGAACCGTACCGTCTCCTTTTCGTCGAAGAACCGGTTCTTTGTGAAAATGAAGAAATTTTCCCCATGCTGCGGCAGCAGTTCTCTACGCCCATTGCTACAGGAGAACGGAATTATACCCGCTGGGGATTCAAGCAGATGCTGGCCCGGGGCGGTGTCGATTATATCCAGCCCGATCCCTGCCATTGCGGGGGAATCCTGGAAACGAAGAAGATTGCGGCTATGGCAGAAGCCTACGATGTAGCACTGGCTCCTCACTGCCCGCTGGGTCCGATTGCCCTTGCGGTGGCACTGCAGATTGATTTCTGCACATATAATGCGGTCATTCAGGAACAAAGCCTGGGAATCCATTATAATCAGGGATCTGATCTGCTTGATTATCTGAAAGACCCGTCCGTATTTATCTATCATCAGGGATATGTCAATCTTCTGACAAAACCAGGGCTGGGAATCGAAATAGACGAAGCAAAGGTACGGGCTGCTGCAGCCGTGGGACATCATTGGAAGAATCCCGTATGGCGCGATGAGACGGGTACTGTATTGGAATGGTAGTACACGTAAAATGAGAATGGTGTATCCTGAACCAAAGATGGACCGATATATATTGTTAACAAGTAGAAAAATAGTATAACCGTGCATAGTACAGCTGTTTCCACCGTATTACACCTTGATTAAATTTCAGAAATACCGTAGAATGTTCATGAGGATTACGCTTAAATTATTGATACGTATTATATTTCTAATTGAGAGAGGAGCCGCCTCATGCTAGATTTTCGTATTCATACGTTTTTGTGTGTCTGCCGCCATATGAACTATACCAAGGCTGCAGCAGAGCTGCATATCACACAGCCGGCTGTCTCACAGCACATCCGCTACCTGGAAAATGAGTACCATGCCAAATTATTCGATTATACGGGCAAGCACCTCATTCTGACACAGGCCGGACATATCCTTCTGGATGCAGCAGCTACTATCCGGCATGATGATCTCATCCTGAAGGAAAAACTGCAGGAACTCAGACGCAGTACGAAAATCGTTTCCTTTGGTGCGACCCATACAATAGGCGAGTTTATGATTGTGGATAAACTGGCACAGTATCTGAGGGAAAATCAGGAAGTCCTTTTGCGGTTGGAAATCGCTAATACGGAGCAGTTATTGCAGGAAATTAATGATGGTAAAATCGACTTTGCCATCGTCGAAGGATTTTTTGAACAGAAACAATACGAAACTATGCTGTTTTCTAAAGAACCGCTCATTGCCGTATGCGGTCCGGAATTCGATGTTCCCGATGAAGTAGAGCTGACCGATCTCTTGCTAAAACGCCTTTGCGTCCGAGAACGGGGATCCGGCTCACGGGATCTTTTGGAACGGACTCTGGCCGAATATAGCCTGTCACTGGAAGATTTTCCATACCGGGCGGAAATTGGCAGTCCTCAGACCATCAAGGCGTTGGTACACTGCAATGCGGGATTCTCGTTTTCCTATGAAAAATCGGTGCGTGATGAATTAGCCGCAGGTACGCTTCGTAAGATTCATATCCGCAATTTTACAGCCGAACATTCCTTTACGTTTTTATGGCGTAAGGGAAGTATGTATGGCAATACGTTCCGCGGCATGTTTGAAGCACTGAAAGATTAGAAAGGATGAATAACATGATATATTCAACAGAAGTCAAGAATATGTGCCCCGTTACTAAAGGTGCATATCATGGACCGGCCCCGATTCCCGAAGAAGGCGAATGGGTACAGGTCAAAGAAATTAAGGATATCAGCGGTCTTACTCATGGTGTAGGCTGGTGCGCTCCCCAACAGGGAGCCTGCAAGCTGACCCTCAATGTCAAAGACGGTATCATTGAAGAAGCTCTCGTTGAAACGATTGGCTGTTCCGGTATGACCCATTCTGCCGCCATGGCATCGGAAATACTGCCGGGAAAGACTCTTTTGGAAGCGCTCAATACGGATCTGGTCTGCGATGCTATCAACGTTGCCATGCGCCAGTTGTTCCTCCAGATCGTGTATGGCCGCAGCCAGACGGCTTTTTCTGAAGGTGGATTGCCTATCGGCGCCAGCCTGGATGATCTGGGAAAAGGTATGCGTAGCCAGACCGGGACTATGTTTGGCACAAAAGCAAAAGGGACACGTTATCTGGAAATGACCGAAGGATATGTCACCCGTATGGCCCTGGATGAAGAAAATCAGGTCATTGGATACGAATTTATCCACCTTGGCAAAATGATGGACGCCATTAAAAAGGGCGTAGAACCAGCTAAAGCCATGGAAGATGCTAAAGGTCATTATGGCCGTTTTGAAGAAGCCGCTTCGTATATTGATCCGAGACAGCAATAGGAGGAACCTACAGATGGAATTATTCGAAAGTTATGACAGAAGAATAGATAAAATCCTCGGCGTGCTGAAAGAATACGGCATTAAAAGCGTAGAAGAATGCCGTGATATCTGCCAGAATGCCGGCATTGATCCGTATCAGACCGTCAAAGAAATCCAGCCCATCGCCTTTGAAAATGCCGGCTGGGCATATACCGTAGGGGCGGCCATTGCCATCAGGAAGAATTGCCGTACGGCTGTTGATGCGGCTAAAGCCATTGGCATCGGCCTGCAGGCTTTCTGCATTCCCGGATCCGTCGCCGAAGACCGCAAAGTAGGGCGGGGCCATGGTAATCTGGCATCTATGCTGCTTCAGGACAGCACACAGTGCTTCTGCTTCCTGGCCGGCCATGAATCTTTTGCCGCCGCTGAAGGAGCTATCGGTATTGTCCGCAATGCCAATAAAGCGCGCAAAGTGCCACTTCGCGTTATCCTGAACGGCCTGGGTAAAGACGCGGCCCAGATTATTTCCCGTATCAACGGATTTACTTATGTACAGACCCAGTTTGACTATAAAACGGGAGAACTGCACATTGTCCGGGAAATTTCCTATTCCAAAGGCGAACGTTCTGCTGTCCGCTGCTTCGGTGCCGATGACGTACGTGAAGGCGTGGCTATCATGCATCATGAAGGCGTTGATGTTTCTATCACGGGGAACTCGACGAACCCGACCCGCTTCCAGCATCCCGTTGCAGGTACGTATAAGAAAGAATGCATCGAAATGGGCAAGAAATACTTTTCCGTTGCATCTGGCGGCGGTACAGGCCGTACACTCCATCCGGATAATATGGCTGCCGGCCCTGCTTCTTACGGCATGACCGATACGATGGGCCGTATGCACAGCGATGCCCAGTTCGCTGGCTCTTCGTCCGTACCGGCTCACGTAGAAATGATGGGCTTCCTCGGCATGGGCAACAACCCCATGGTTGGCGCATCCGTAGCCGTAGCTGTCGCCGTAGAAGGTGCTGCCAAAGCAGGAAAATTCTGATTTATCGTAAATGATGACGCAAATGAACAGGACTACCGACGAAGTCAGGTACACTTCGTTAGTAGTCCTGTTTTTGACACATAGTCTCATATTATGCTATAATATATAGCGGATTTATAATCAATGCACAAATTCAAGCTATCCAACGAGCAGGCCTTGGCGGATAGCTTGTTTCATACGCCATAAAGATTAGCAGTACGTCTTAAGAGCTGGAAATACGAGCTGCAGATGATTGGCAGAAATACCAGAAAGGGGATACAATGGCAGACATAAAAAAAATTGCAGGTCTTGCCTGCTGCATGATTTTCGTTTCTACATCTTTTGCCGGAGCCACGTTCCATCCTGGCGACAGGGGCAGCCAGGTTCTGGCAGTACAACAGCAACTGGCCGCTGACGGCTATTCACTGACCGTTGATGGGGACTACGGGACTGGAACGACGGAGGCAATCCGGGAGTTTCAACGGGATCATGGCCTGACGGCTGATGGCATTCTCGGCGCAGCGACCTATGCAGCCCTGATGGGATCGTCTATGCCGGATAATATGAGCAGTCATTTTGTGCAGAAAGACGCACCGGACCCAGAAGCAGCACCGGTGCAGCCTTCCCAGCTGCAGGATATCCAGCAGGCGCTGGCTGATCGGGGCTACAGTGTTGATGTGGATGGCGTATTCGGCAAAGGAACCGATGCGGCTGTCCGGTCTTTTCAAAGCAGTAATGGTCTGAATGCCGACGGTGTCATTGGCCCGGCTACTTACGAAGCACTGATGGGCCAGCCTATGCCTGACGGACAGACAACCTTTTCCATGGCAGACCGGTTCCGGACTGATACGGCTCCAGCAGCACCGGCAGATAATAAGCCTGCTGCCTCTTTAGAGCCGGCAACAGCGTCCAACGCTATTGTGTTACTGCAGCAGGCGCTGGCCAATAATGGATATGATGTCGATGTAGACGGCGTGTTTGGCGTTGGAACGGAAAATGCCGTCCGCAATTTCCAGGCCAGTCATGGATTGGAAGTAGATGGCGTAGCCGGCCAGGCTACGTTTTATGAACTGACTGGGAAATTCCTTCCTTCCGGTCCGCTGCGCCGCTTTGGTAACGGGGGATATGGCGGATCTACTATGGTGGCAGATAGGGCTCAGCGCCTTATGGGCATTGCCAACCAGTATATTGGCGTACCCTATGTGTTTGGCGGAAATGATCCGTCCGGATTTGACTGCTCCGGTTTTACCCGGTATGTCTATTCGGCCGTAGGAATCGATCTGCCCCGCATGGCTGACGAACAATACAACGTTGGGTACGATGTATCCCGTTCGTATTTGCAGCCGGGGGACCTTGTATTTTTCACGACTTATCTGCCCGGTGTTTCCCATGTAGGGATTTATATCGGAAATAACCAGTTTATCAACGCCTCCAATTCCGGGGTCAGTATTGACAGCCTGGACAGCCGCTATTGGTCCAGCCGCTATGTAGGGGCAAAACGGGTTATGTAAAAATAAGGTTTGCAGGAAATATCACCATGGGACGAGTTGCCAATTAAACAGAGGCTGCACTAAAATGTCTTTAGCAATCATTTTAGTGCAGCCTCTGTTTGTTTATCGTGGGAAAAACCACTTATTTAACGAAAGCGTACCACAATCCTATTTTCTTTATATATTGCAGTAGACCTGTTCCAGTTCATGCAGTATAGCATCGGTTATTTCAGGATTATCACCACTGTCATAGGATTTTTCAATGGCTGTTTCATCGACAATCCAGTGATTCCGCCGCAGATTTTGGCGGTGTTCATACAGCCATTGGGCACAGCATCGGGCCATGCGGCTTTCCGACAGGCTGCGCTTCAGGTAACGGAACCGTGTCCGGGGAATGGCCTGATGGGGTTCTTTCATAATATCTTCGATTTCCAGTGTGAAATCGCATTCATGATATCCATTGGATACGGCTTCCCTGCCGACGAAACGGGTATTTTCCAGCCCCATGTCATACAGCAGATACTCATGGAATAATTGTTTTTCCAGTTCATTGGCCATGATATCCCTTGTGGGCAGGCACTGGCAGATATCGTTATGACACAGGCGCAGCAGGTCCATCAGCATGACGTGACGATGGCGCATGAACGTGCAATCTGCAGCATCGAGCCAGATGGTGCGGAGACGGATATACGCTTTCATTTCTTCTTTATATCCGGCATCGTAAATGCTCAGCGGTGTGTTCTGGCAGGTGTACCGGTACAGACGGGGTTCCAGCGTGAGCCAGTCATGAGCAGCCTTCTGCCGGCATGGCAGGTCCAGCTGGCTATCGGCGAAAGTACGCTTCAATGCCTGCAGATAGTTCAGGCCGCTGCAGGAAACAGCAAGTATGCGGAAGGTTCCAGAAACTGGCTGCTGGAAAAAAATCTGCTTGAAATCATTTTCTGTCAAATCGGATGTATCCATTTCTATCGGTCCTTTTTGGTGATGTATCTGTCCGGAACGTTATTGGGCAGATGCATTTTTTTCTGCTGCTTTGTGGGAATCGCTGTAAAAATTTTTGAATGATTGTACCCATGTACGGGCCGGATGAGGCAGGAATCCCTTGCTTTTCCATACCATGGCCAGTGTCCAGGGAATCTGCGGCTCTACAAGGGGAATGTGAACGAGTTTTTCGTCATCCAGGCGCTGACAGATCGTGTGAGGCAGGAGTGCAATGCCCAGCTGGGTGCGTACGATTTCGGCCTGGAAATCCCAGTTGCTGCTCTGGCAGACAATCCGGGGATGGGCCATGATTTTCTGATAAAATGTCTTGATGAACGGATTGAGAGAGAATGATTTGGGATAATATACCAGCGGTTCGTCTTTTATCTCTTCCAGGGTAATGACTTTATTTTTGGCAAGGGGATGTTCCGGCCAGAGGACAACTTCCAGGTGCTCTTCGTTGAAGATAAAGAAATCGTAGGTCATTTCCGTTGCCACGGGTAGCGCAACAAACCCGACCTGGATAAGTCCTTCGTCAATCGATGAAATAATGTCATTGGAGCCGACTTCCAGCAGTTCTAATTCAATTTGGGGATAATCGGAGATGAAATGCCGGATAAAGGATGTGATGAAAGAAGAGCCGATCATGGGGGGAATCCCGACCGTCAGCTGTCCGGAATTGAGGAGCTGGGGCGATTCCATCTGTTCGTTCAATTGGGAAAAGTCTTTTATGAGCGACTCAATACGCGGTAACAGCCAGGCGCCCGTTTCCGTCAGTTCGACGCGTTTGCCGTTCCGGTTAAACAACTTGACATTCCAATGGTCTTCCAGTGCCTTAATGCCTTTACTGATGGAAGGCTGGCTGATATGCAGTGATTTTGAAGCTTTGGTAAAACTTTTTTTCTGGGCTACTTCGACAAAGTAGGTTAATTGAAATAGATCCATAGCCTTACGTCACCTCTCTTATGACACTATATTACCATATTTCTTAGCATAATAGAACCATGCACAAATGGAATGTTACTGATATGTCAAGTTTATTTATTTTTCATCATGTGTAAGGCAGAGGGGACTTTTTATCTATAAGCTGAAATTTTAATAATATTTTAATCTATAAGACATGGAAGTGGTGTATTGTCATATGTCTCATAACGAGATATAATGAAAGACAAATGTATATTGTGAATATACACTCACCTATTTTAAGGAGATGTTACCTATGTCAAAAAATGCAAACGCAAATGCCCTGATTATTGGCTTTGCCATGTTTGCCGTATTCTTCGGTGCGGGCAATCTGGTATTTCCGCCTCTTATCGGGCTCATGTCAGGGAGTTCCTGGGAAATCGCTATTATCGGCCTTGCTATTTCAGCTATTTTATTTCCTATTGCTACGATTATTGCTGTCGATAATATGGGCGGTAACGTCCAGGCTATTTGTGCACCTGTAGCCAAATGGTTTACGAAAAGCTACATGGTCATGTGGATTATCTTTATCCTCACCTGTGGCGTGCCCCGGCAGGCAGGCGTTGGCATTGAAAGCGGCCTGCTCAGCGTATTGCCGGGACTGCAGGGAAATGACGCCGTCCGTATTGCTCTTCTGGCAGGATATTTTGTCATTGTCCTGGCGCTTACCTTCCGTCCATCCAAAATCGTCGATATCGTCGGAAAATATCTGACACCGTTCCTGCTCATCTGCTTGGTCGTCATGATCGCCCTGGCTGTTTTCGAACCGCTGGGAACACCGATTGCGCCGCAGGTAGATAACGTATTCTCCTATTCTTTCCTGCAGGGCTATCAGACTGGTGACGTTGCCGTCGGCATTGCCATTGCCGGCATGTTCGTCGCTTCCATCAAAGCCAAAGGATATACCGACCCGTCAGCACGGCATAAAATGACACTGAAAGCTGCCGTTGTCGCCTTCCTGGGACTTCTCATCGTTTATGGCGGCCTGTTGTACCTCGGTGCTACCGGATCCAGTATGTTTGATGGCAAAATGGATCAGACAGCTCTTCTCAATGGCCTCGTCCATGCGCTGACCGGTGCTACCGGTAATGTTGTGCTCGGCATTGGTATTTTCCTGGCCTGCCTGACGACGACCATTGGCGTCGGTTCGACTATTGCCAATCTGACCGTTGACTTATCAGATGGTAAGATTCCTTTCAAATACATGATGGTATTTGTGTGCCTCTTCGGCCTTGCTGAAGCCTGCATTGGCGTACAGGGAATCATCCGTTATACATTCTGGATTTTTATTGCTATTTATCCCGTTTCTATCGCCCTTATGCTTCTTGGCGTATTCTGCAAATACGTTCCTAATCATGGTGCCTGGAAAGGGACCATCGCCATGGCAACCATTATCGGTTTGTTTGAAGGGCTGATGCAGCTCAATAAGAGTGGTATTACCAATCTTCCCCTCGACTCACTCATCCAGCTGTATAATCACATTCCCTTTGCAGCGGAAGGCTTTGCCTGGGTTCTGCCGGCTGTTATTGGTTTCATCGTTGGCACCGTCATTGTAAAATCCAAAGGCGGCGATCCCTATCCTATGATTTCGAAAAATCAGTAAAACGGACGAAGGAGAGATTGATATGGCGTTACAGATTGAAAATATAGAAAAAGACCCTCTTTGTTGTCCTCAGGAACGGCCGGCATCACTGGAATCGCTGACTTTTTCCAGTCATGGCTGCCAGGTATATGGCACGGCTCTGATTCCCGGTGGAGCCAGGGACCAGACCTATCCCTGTGTCATTATCTGCCATGGCTTTCCCGGTTTTGCCTCAACTTTTGACATTGCCCAGAACCTGCGCCGTACCGGCCTGGTAGTCATCAGTTTTTCTTACCGTGGCAACTGGGGGAGTCAGGGGAATTATACCTTTTCTGGTGCTATCGACGATGCCGTTTGCGTGGCCGAATGGGCTCATGACGAAAAAAACGCAGCTCAATACCACATCGATAAAAACAACATCTTCTTCATTGGTCACAGTATGGGCGGTTTTGTTTCCATCAATGTCACACGGCGCCTTCCCTGGCTGAAAGGGACGGCCGTCATGTCACCGTATGACCTGCCGTACTGGCCTGCCCATGGTCTGGACGCGGCTATGCACGAACTCATCGACTCCAGCCTTTACGTTCTTCATATTGAATCACCGGAAGCCTTGTACCGGAACGTCGCATACTGCTGTCAGCAGGGATACGGTATCTCCCAGGCTTTTGAAGATATCAAAGACCGGAACCTTTATTTTATCGGAGCCAGCCAGGATGACGTGGCACCTGCCAAAACGATGATTGAACCTCTTTGGAATCAGCTCAGCCAGCATCAGACAACGGCTATCCAGGATTATGATACACTGCCGACAGAACATGCCTATAATGACGTGCGCCTTACCGTAAGTCGCATGTTTGCCCAGTGGATTGACAAAGTCCTGGAAGCAGAAACGTAAATAAAAGATAGCCTATTTGATTACATTGGACCTCCTGATATGGATAAAAACTCGTCAGGAGGTCTGTTTTTATAAATTACGAAGAATGATTTATAAAAACGAATGGAATAAAATGAAAATTAAGTGAAATTTATCGAGAATTTTATAAAAGATTTGATAAAACTCACTCTGATTTATCAAATGATTTGAAAAAACTGATGGGATTTAGCATATACCTGCAGGGCTATTTTCCGATATCTTCTATGCCTTTTGATGACGAGATACATAGGGATGAAGATGGTATATTAATGTTTTGCAAGATTCTTCGAATGAATCCGGATGAATATAGGTAAAAAGACAGTGGAATGAGAGGCATACTCTCTTTTCACTGTCTTTTTGTTCGGACGATATGGAACATTATCCATGAGATTTGTAAAAGAGTCAAGTATTTTCTAAGAGACGTTTTGCAGTAAATTGATCGGTAATTAACACATTAGTGTACCCACCCTTTATAGCTGCCAGAATGGAACGAACTTTGGCAGCACCACCGGCAATCAGAATGCTGTATTCTTTATTGTGGAGATACTCTAAATCAATGCCGACTGTCCGGTCATTAAATTCAGGACAAGCGATGTTTCCATTTTCATCAATAAAACGGGAACAAATATCGCCGACAGAGTGCTTCTTTAGAAAAGCCTGTTCGTCTGTATTAGCATATCCTAAACGGAAAAAGAGTGCTTTATCACGAGTGGTGCCAACACTGAAAAGGGCAATGTTAGCATGATTTCCTAAATTTAAGACCCGGTTGATATGACGATCCTTGTAAACCATCTCTTTTACTTTTTTAGAATCAAAAATAACAGGTAAAGGTAAGTATTGGGCAATTGTTTCATAGTTTTTAGAAAAATTGTTTAAAATTTCATTGGCATATGTTTCACACACTGAAAGTGTAATGGCGCCTTCTAATTGAACTATTTGGGCACCTAATAGTGGTTTAGGTTTCAAATAGTGAGATACGCTGCGCATCGTAGTACCCCAACCGACGCCAATTATGTCACCATCATGAATGATTTTATTTAGATATTCAGCGGCTTCTTTACCAATGTAATTTTTAATTTCTTCTTCATCGTCAATGGGGGAATTGGCAATACATACGTGCTTTAAATTAAATTTTGCTGCTATTTTTTGAGATAGTTCGCCCCTGTCTTCGATGGGGTCGTAGATTTCTATTCGAACAAAACCATGAGTTTTAGCATAATGCAGCAATCGGGATACCGAAGGGCGGGATAAATTTAATTCTTTGGCAATATCAGTTTGACTATAGTCAGATTGATAATATAATTTAGCAGCAGTAATTGCCAAGCGGTCTTTTTTCATTATCATAGCCTTCACCTTATCCTTTTTGATGAAACAATGCAAATTATGCTACTTTATTTTATTATCGCTAATGAAATGATAAAAAGCAAGATAAATTAGAAATTTTGTTCAAAACATGCAAGATAATTAGGAAAATTTTTTCATAAAAATACATAAATGAATGATTAGATAGATTCTTATATCAAAAATGAAAAAAAGTAAATAAAATATTGAAATAAATTTCTAGCGAACTTATAATGAGACTATGAACAGCGTATGAAATACTTTTTTCATTGTATTGCAGTGTAAGATTTGTAAAAAAAACCAAGGAGTGTGACAGTAGTATGAAAATTTTCCAGATATCGGACTTTCATTTACGGGGAGATGGCAAACTTTCCTTTTATAAGGCTGATACCAATAAGGCAATGAAGCAGACGATTGATTATTTTGACAGTCTTAAAGAATACGAACTTCCTGACTTTTTCGTTGCAACGGGAGACTTATCGGAGGGAGGAACTAGAAAAGGATACGAAATAATGAGAGAAGGCCTTAGAAGTCTTCCACGGCCTTGTTATATTGTTCCTGGTAATCATGACAAGCGGGCTTATTATTTAGATATGTTTGATAAAGAAGTACCCGTAAAAGAAGATATCCGTCCATTCATTTGTTATACTATTGATGACAGGCCCATACGTGTCATTGTTATTGATACGACGAAACCCGATTGTCATTCGGGAGGATTAAGTAAAGAAGTTGCAGATTGGCTGGAAAAGAAAATTGTAGAATATCCAGATAAACCTACCTTAGTTTTCACGCATCATGTTCCATTTAAAACAGGACTACCGGCTATGGATGAAGGATTTGAAGGAGCAGACAAACTTTCTGAAATTTTACATCTCCATTCTAATGTCCGTCTTTGTTGTGGCCATATGCATGTAGGTATTGTCACTGTATGGCGTGGTATTACATGTGTTACTTGTCCTTCTATTTCTATGCCAATTGAAGTAGATTTCCGGACGAAATCAGACCCATATGTGACACAACAAGAGAAAGAAAATGATTTCAAAGGTGGAGGAGACCGGTTCTTTCTTGGAAATCCGGGATATTTGATTCATAATCTTCAAGGCAGCCGGATAAATACGTATGTCATGACGATTCCTGCCGGAGCTGATTATTCTGGACCGTATCCGTTCAAATACTATAAGGGAGAAATATAAGGGGAGTGGCGTTATGGGTGAGCAGATCAAGGCACAGAGAAGTTTACGAAAAATTGCTGGCGTTACATTGTATGAAAGTGCTGTACAATGGTATTGTTTCCTTCTTTATGGTACGGCGGCAGGTACGGTATTTAATAAAGTATTCTTTTCCGTTACGGGTGATGAAATTACAGCACTCATTATGTCCTATATGTCATTTGCTATCGGGTACATAGCAGGACCTTTTGGGGCCGTGTTTTTCGGACAAGTCGGTGATAAAAGAGGACGTAAGTTTACCATGTACGTTTCTTTGATGATGATGGGAATTTCAACGTCTATCATAGGCTTTTTACCACCGGCGGCAACGGCTGGTGTTTGGATTGTCATCGTTTTGCAAATCATGCGCCTGGCGCAATGTTTTGGTCGCGGTGGAACCTGGGGTGGTGCGATCCTTTTAGCATATGAAAATGTTCCGGAAAACAGGCGTAATTTTTATGCCTGCATTCCTCAGATAGGACTGCCTATCGGATTAGGACTGTCTTCTATTTTTTTATTAGTGCCGACCTGGTTTTTAGATGAATCAGCCTTTTTCAGTTGGGGTTGGAGAATTTCTTTCCTGGCAGCGATTATCCTTACTATTATTGCCGTTTTGTTAAAAGGGCATATGATGGAAACAGAGGATTTTAAAAAGGCTCAGGCTAAATTAGAAGAACAGGAAAGAGAAGGGAAAAAACAAAAAGTGGGATTTATTCCAATGGTTAAAGGATATTGGAAAACCTTATTGCTTGGCTGTGGTACCCGCTGGGTAGATGGAACTTTTTATAATATATTTATTGTCTGGATTTTGTCTTATTGTATTGGCTGGTTGGGTATGCCCTTGTATGAAACGTATTTGATTACTATTATAGCCTGTATTTTTAAAATACCATTTACGCTGTTTGGTGGTTGGTGTGCACAACGGTTTGGTACTACCACTACATTTGTCATTGGTGGACTGGCATCGGCATTTCTCAGTATTCCTACTCTGAAAGTTATTGAATGGAGTCATGGCGATCTCCTCATTACTATGATTGGAATCGTGATTGGCTGGAGTATTGCCTATAATCTTATCTGGGCTGTATTAGGATCGCTTTGGTCCTCCTATTTTGAAACAGAAGTACGGTATTCAGGTATTTCCTTTGTATACCATGTTCCCAGCTTTATCGTTGCGGGTATTGTGCCTGCTGTTTGTACGTATCTCATTAGTTATGGTAATGGTGATACCATTTATGTAGGGATTTATTCTACCGTTGTTGCTCTTATCAGTGTGGCTTGTGCCCTCATCTTAAAACGGCGCTATATGGCTGGAAAACGGTAGAGACAGCGGATAAATTATAGTGCTTCTGGGAAGCCATACGTCGTTTATGGCGTATGGCTTTCTTCATGAATCGTGCGTACCTGATGGGACTTTGTCATAATATAGGGTATCACCGACTCATAATAAGAAATTTTGAAAAAATAATAATGAAATTATTTTCCGAAGATAAGAGCGATTAAAAATAGCGAGGTCATGAGTATGACAAAAAAAGCAGATGTAGTCATTATTGGCGGGGGTATTACTGGTGCGGCAGTATTATATGAGTTAGCAAAGTATAAACTACGTATAATTCTTGTTGAACAGGAACCTGATCTGGCAACTGGCACGACAAAAGCAAATAGTGCGATTTTACATGCTGGATATGATGCGTTGCCAGGTTCCTTAAAAGCACAGATGAATGTAGCTGGTAATGCTTTGTATCATAAACTCAAAGAAGAACTGCATTTGGAAATCAAGTGGACCGGATCATTGGTAGTTGCTACCAATGATGAGCAATTGAAGATTCTTTATGATTTAAAACGGAGAGGGGAGCGTAATGGCGTTCCCAGCTTAGATATTTGGGATGGTAAAGCTGTTCATCAATCACAACCCAATTTAAGCTCTGAGGTACTGGGAGCCCTTTGGGCACCGACGGCAGGTATATGTTGGCCCTTTGATCTCTGTCTTGCTTTCGCAGAAAATGCTGTTTTAAACGGAGCAGAAATTATACGGGAGTGCAGAGTTACAGGTTTTGATGTAGATAGCGGTACGATACGGATGGTACATACTAATAAAGGGAATATTGAAACGGCATGCGTTGTGAATGCAGCTGGTGTTCATGCGGATGATATTAGTTCATTGGCTGGTGACGATACCTTTAGAATTTTTCCACGTAAAGGTGAATATATTTTATTTGATCAAAAGGTGCAAAATGCTCTTGTTTCAATTCCCGTATTCCCTACGCCTGACAAAATGGGAAAAGGCATTATGGTGGCTCCTACTATTCATGGGAACGTATTTATAGGGCCTAATGCACAAAATATGGATGATAAGGATAATACGGCGTTTACCAATGAAGGTATGAATGAAATTATTGAGAAGGCCCAGACTATAGTACCCTGCATTCCTCTTACCCAAGCTATAACGGAGTTTGCTGGTATACGTGCTGTTTCCGATACAAATGATTTTATTTTGGGGCCATCATTGAAAGTTAACGGACTGTTTCATGCAGCGGGAATTCAGTCGCCGGGACTTACAGCAGCACCAGCTATTGCGCAGTTTCTGGTTAAAAAAATTATTGATAAATTAAAGCCAGAATATAATACTACATGGAAAGCTGGAAGACCACGGCATATCTATTTTAAAAATCTGGATTATGATGAGCAACAGAATTTAATTAAAGAAAATCCGTCATTTGGGCGGGTCATATGCCGTTGCGAAACCGTTACGGAAGGTGAAATTATCGATGCTATACATCGACCGGTAGGAGCCCGGACTGTTGATGGCGTAAAACGAAGAACTCGAGCCGGCATGGGCCGGTGTCAGGGAGGTTTTTGTGGTCCCAGGATTATACAAATATTATCCCGTGAGCTGCATATTCCCATTCCGGAAGTTCGTAAAGAAATGTGCCATTCATATATGTACTTTGAAAAGAAAAGTACAAAGAAGGTGATATGTGATGATTAAACAAATATATGATGTTGTCATTATTGGCGGTGGACCGGCAGGATTAACCGCTGCCTATAGTGCCTGGAAAAACGGAGCAAAAGAAATATTAATTCTGGAACGTGATTGGGAAGTTGGTGGAATTTTACAACAATGTATCCATAATGGATTTGGAATCCACCATTTTCATGAAGAACTGACTGGTCCGGGATATGCACAGCGATGTTATGAGCTAATTAAAGAAAAAAAGGAAATAGAGATTTCGTGTGATACGATGGTATTAAAAATTAATGCCGATAAAATTGTGACTGCAGTCAATCCACACAATGGAATATTCCATATGCAAGGAAGGACTATTGTTTTGGCTATGGGATGCCGTGAAAGAACCCGGGGGGCAATCCAGACACCTGGTTATCGACCAGCTGGAATTTATACTGCTGGAGCGGCACAACGTATGGTCAATATGGAGGGATACATACCGGGGAAAAATATAGTTATTCTTGGAAGTGGTGATATTGGACTGATTATGGCACGGCGTATGACTTTGGAAGGCTGTCGTGTTCAGGCAGTAGTGGAGATATGTCCGTATTCTAATGGATTGACTAGAAATATGGTTCAATGCCTATATGATTATAATATCCCGCTATATCTATCCCATACCATCGTTGCGATTCACGGAAAAGACCGTGTTACGGGTATTACGTGTGCGAAAGTAGATGCATATAAGAAACCGATTCCAGGAACAGAATTTGACATAGCATGTGATACGGTGTTGTTATCGGTCGGATTAATCCCTGAAAATGAATTATCGAGTGAGGCCGGGATTACATTAGACCCTATAACACATGGACCTATTGTCAATCAACACCGGGAAACGGATATTCCTGGAATATTTGCGGCGGGCAATGTCGTTCATGTACACGACATGGTAGATTTTGTTTCTGAAGAAGCTGAAATTGCCGGTAAATATGCTGCGCTAAAAGCTCAGGGTAGGGTAACAGGTGGACTGGCTGATTTAAAAATAAGAACAGATAATGACATTGGTACTTGTGTGCCACAGCATATTTGCATACAAAAGAATAATGAAATTATTACATTATTTATACGTGTACGCAGACCGATGAAACATGTACAGATTACCGTGAGAAATTCTGAAGAGGTATTATCAGAAAAACATATGCCTGCAGTCCGGCCAAGTGAGATGATATCTGTCAGTGTCAATTCCGGGAACATGAAGAGTCGTTATGAGGACTGGACTGTTTCCATCAGGGAGGGACTATGATGAGTACAGAGGAAAAATATCTTAATTGCATTAACTGTCCCATGGGGTGCAAAATTCACGTTACATTGAATGCAGATACTATTATAACCATATCAGGAAATACATGCCCCCGTGGAGAAGTATATGCCCGCCAGGAAATCATAAACCCGCAGCGTATGTTAACAACTACGGTTCGGATTCAAGGAGGCATGTTGCCATTGCTTCCCGTTGTATCACAGTCCACTCTTCCTAAAAGGCTGATTTTTGATTGTGTAAAGGTCCTTCAGGGGGTGCAGATTAAAGCCCCAGTGAAAATGGGAGATGTTATTGTTCATAATATTTTAAATTCAGGAGTAGATATTATTGCCAGTCGGGATGTGAAAGAAAAAAGTACCTGATAATTTTTTTGTAGTCATGTATGAACATCCCTAAGGTTTTCATTTCAATTTTTATGTAATATACATATAGGCACTATCTAAACATGGAAAGTAGCAGAGGGAAAACAGATATGAGAATGATACATTCTGTTACAGCTCCGTATTTAAGCAAGCTTACGAGCCATTTCGGAAAAGACCCGTATTGTGTGGTGAAATAGGATAGGAAGATGGCCAGAAAGTCCACGAAGCACTGCAAAAGCTATTGCGTACTATATGGCTCTGTTCCCGGGCTGCCTTAGTTATTTATCAGAAAAACGACGGCTTTCTTTGAAGAAGAGCATCCAGAAAGCCTGGCAAGGCTTGACGAGTACGAGAAAGTATGATTATTTTAAGTTAAAATACAGATAATATATAGACAATGTATAAATAATATATAAACAGAAGCTGCAACAAAATAGCCTTCCATGCTCATTTTGTTGCAGCTTCTGTGTTATTTACCATATTTTTCACGATTCCCTGGTTATACGGCCTGCCAGAGCAGGCGGTTTGCTTTGATGAGAATGGTCACTCTGTCCGTATCGCGGAGCCAGGAAAGAAAGGAACGGATGGTGTTTCCGATGAGGACGTATTGTTCCACTGTGAGTGTGAGATGATAATAGTCAAATACGGACTGCAATATGTCATCCCAGCTCAGGGGGGCCTGGCAGAGTTGGAGAATCAGATCGGCGATTTCCTGCACCTTCTGCCGGTTGTACTGCACGAGCGGGCGGATATTCTGCACGGCTTCAGCATGAGCCGGTACAAACCAGTCTGCTTCCATCGTTTCTACTTTGTCCAGTGTATCGAGATAAGCCTGAACGTCGTAGATATATCCCAGGGCATACTTATCGAGAATCGCCCGGCTGTTCAGGCAGTCTGCGAGAAATACGACATTATCGGGTGTACGGAATCCAACCATATGGAAGAAATGGCCGGGCAGGGGAATGATTTCTATATCCTGGGGAAAGGACGGGTCGGAAAAATCGGTGACATGACTTTCTTTTGCCATGAGAAATTTGTGTCTCAGATCTTTCATGGGATAGCCGCCATATAAAAAGGATGGTTCTAGAATGGGATACGATGAAAATGCCTTTTCCAGTCCGCCGGCATAGACGCGGCATCCCGTCTGACGCTGCAGATATTGATTGCCTCCGATGTGGTCCGCATTGGAGTGGGTATTGAGGATTCCCTGCAGCTGCCAGCCCTGTTGTTCCAAGATTTGACGCAGTTTTCGCCCCGCATCTTTGTCATTCCCGCTGTCGATAAACCAGGCGTGGGCACCGTCGGGGCACCAGACGCCGATTTTAGCGGGGCTTTCGATATAATAGGTTTTGCCGGTAAGGGCCGTAAGTTCAAACATTCAGGACACCTCTTTACGGTTTAGACGCTGTGAGAAACAGGATTTCCGGGGGAACTTGTGAGGAAAACTGGAATGGTGTGAGTACGGCACTGTATGCTCCGGCGTGAGGGAAAGCTAATACGTCCCCAGGCGATAGTTTTGGCAGGAGCACGTCCGAGGCGATGATGTCTGCTGCCGTGCATAAATTGCCGTAGATGGTGACTTTTTCCATTTCCTGCGTGTCGTTCAGCACGTAGAAGGGAGTCGAACCGGTGCGGTAAAATAAGGGTTCCCGTGCTGGTGCTGTTTCACTGATGCTGGTTACGAGGTGTTCCAGACAGGGACGGAGAAAACCATTTAATGTATTGGCTGCTATGGCGATATGGCTGCCGTGAGATTCTTTCGTATCGATGATATGGGTGACATACCAGCCACAGGGGCCCGCCAGATAGCGGCCGCTTTCAATCAGGATACGGGCCTGTGAAAACGTATCTTCATAAATGACGCGTAGTTTTTCCAGTTCCTGTCCCAGAGATTCTATGTCGCAATCTGTTTCGTCCTGACAATAGGGGATACCAATGCCACTGCCCAGGTTGAGGAAGCATAGCGGGCTGTCCAGTTTTTCCTGAATGAGTGAAGCCAGGGAGAAGACATTTTTATAATAGCTGCAAAGTGTGTTCCAGTTCAGCTCCTGGCTGCGCAGGTGGGTGTGTACCCCGATAATGAGGATATGAGATAATTTTTTTAATTCCGGCAGAGCAGAGAAAAACGCATCTTCATCGATGCCGAATTTTGAGCTGTGTCCCTTCTTGTCAGTATAGGAGAAATTGGGGTTGATGCGGACGCCGATGGGGACTTTCATATTCTTTGTGGCGGCCAGTGCGTTGATACGGCGTATTTCATTCAGGCTGTCGGCGATGAGGATACACTGACCCAGCGCTTTTTCCAGACAATAATCGCTCTTGCCCGGGGCAGAGTAATAGATGTGGTCGGATGGTACGCCACAGTCACTTGCGGCATACACTTCTCCCAGACTGGCAGCATCGGCATCGATGTCACTGGAGAATATGGTCTTTAAGATTGCCCGATGGGGATTGCATTTGATGGAATACAAAATCTGTTCATGAGGAAAGGCCTGCTGCAGATGATGAATGGATTCCACGAGGGTCTGTTCATCATAGAAATAGAAACTTTCGTGCTTTTTTGCTTCGGCCAGTAATAGGGTACGCAGACGCTGGGTTAACATAGACATGCACCTCTTTTTCGGGATGGAATACAGATACGATTCGCTATAGACGTGGTATAATGCTACTATAAGCGTACCATATTGTTAACAGAAATTCCAGACGTATATCTTGCGTTGGAGGAGGAAACGAAATGCGTGAAGAATCGCTTTTTTCACAGGATGTGCCGCAACCGCTGGCCAGCCGCATGCGGCCGGAAACACTGGATGAATTTGTCGGTCAGCAGCACCTCATAGGAAAGGGGAAGGTACTGTATAATCTGATTGAAAAAGATTGTATTTCTTCTATGATTTTCTGGGGACCGCCCGGTGTAGGCAAAACGACGCTGGCACGGATCATAGCTCACCATACCAAGTCGGTATTTATTGATTTTTCCGCCGTTACCAGCGGTATACGGGAAATCCGCAAAGTCATGGAAGAAGCAGAGAAAAACAGGATGTACGGACAACGGACCATCGTTTTTGTCGATGAAATCCACCGTTTTAATAAGGCACAGCAGGATGCGTTCCTTCCTTTTGTAGAAAAAGGAAGTATTATCCTGATTGGGGCGACGACGGAAAACCCCTCTTTTGAAATCAACAGCGCTCTCCTTTCACGGTGCAAGGTATTTGTCCTGAAAGCTTTGACAACGGATGATCTGGTACAGCTCCTCCGGCGGGCTGTCCAGAGTCCCCGCGGATTGGGAAGGGAACGCGTATCTGTAGGTGAAGACGTATTGACGCGGATTGCCGTCTTTGCCAACGGGGATGCCCGTACGGCCTTATCGACACTGGAAATGGTTGTCCTGAACAGTGAATGCAAGGAGGACGGTACGCTGGTAGTGAGCCCCGATATACTGGAGCAGTGTACGTCACAGAAATCTCTTCTATATGATAAAAATGGGGAAGAGCATTATAATATCATTTCGGCGCTGCATAAATCAATGCGTAATTCCGATCCCGATGCGGCTGTTTACTGGCTGGCCCGCATGCTGGAAGCCGGCGAGGATCCACTATATGTGGCCCGCCGGGTCACACGTTTTGCCAGTGAAGATATCGGTCTGGCAGACCCGCGGGCGCTGACTATTGCCATCGCTGCATATCAGGCCTGTCACTTTATCGGCATGCCGGAATGTACGGTTCATCTGACCGAAGCCGTCGTGTACATGTCACTGGCTCCCAAATCCAATGCGCTGTATACGGCCTATGGCCAGGCTCGTCATGATGCACTGCGGACATTATCCGAACCGGTGCCGCTGGTGATACGAAACGGGGTAACGAAGCTTATGAAAGACCTGGGATATGGGAAGGGATATCAGTATGCCCATGAAACAAAAGAAAAGCTGACGGACATGCAGTGCCTTCCCGATACACTGGCAGGAAGGGAATACTACCGGCCGGGACAAAAGGGAGAGGAAGCGGAATTTTCTACCCGCCTGCAGCGCATCAAACAATGGAAGAAAGCGCACAGGCAGGGGGGAAAGCAGGAATGAAAGAATATCTTTTAACTTTTTTTTTGATTTCGTTTACATATAGTTTACATTTGGCTTCTATACTAAAAACACAATTCCGCCCGGTATGGCTCCGGTAATCCGGACCTGCCAGACTCAGAATAAATTAGGAGATATATAATGAACCGTTATTGCAATCCGTTCCGGGGACCTCACGGCAGTGCATATAAATTGACGGCTATGGGAATGGTCCTGCTATTAGCCTGCATCATCATATACGGCGTCAGCCATTCACAGAAAATAACAAAAGAAAAAGGAAGCAGCGGACCGATTCCCGTGGCGTCGTATACATTGGCCAGGCAGGACATGAATCGTACCATATCCCTGTCGGGGAAGACCGTACCTGTATCCCAAGTGGATATCACGACGAAATATGCTGGCAAAATAGCGGCAGTCAGGGTGAATCTGGGTGATACGGTAGAGCCCGGCCAGGTACTGCTGCTGCAGGACGTCGTCGATGCGACTCTTTCCCTGCAGCAGGGACAGGCGGCACTGTTGCAGGCGATGGCTGATTCACGAGCGGCAGAATCCCAGTTTTATGCCGATCTGAAAAAAGCCGAAGTCGATTATGATATGGCCAAAATCAATTATAACCGGTATCAGGTCCTGCGCGATGAAGGCGCTGTATCCCAGCGCGAGCTGGACACGATATATCAGGCCTTTATCGATGCCCAGGCCGTATTGGACAATCTCAATTCCCAGAATGTAGGATCTGTCCCGGCCAGTATTGCCGGAAAATATGCGGCACAGGATAAAGCCGATTATGCCGTACACAGCCTGTCACAGCAGATCGATGACATGACGCTGCGCGCCCCACGTAGGGGTGTCATAACGTACCGGAATGCAGAAGCAGGTACGATTGTACCGGCCAATACGAAAGTGCTGACCATCACCGATACGAGTGGCATGTATGTCGATTGTGCCTTGTCAGAAGAAGATGTCGCCTTTATGCAGATGGGAACTCCTGTTACGGTGTCCATTGATTCGTTGGCAAAGACGTACGATGGAATCGTTACGTATGTCAGTCCGGCTATGAATGATGCCGATAAGACTTATGCCATACGTATTACGCTGCAAAATCCTGACGCCCTGCTCCGTGGAGGGATGCTGGCTGAAATGAATATAAGTGTGTTGCAGAGGAAAGATACATTGTTTGTCCCCAAGGAAGCTCTGGATGTACAAAACGGGACGTCCCGTGCATACGTTATCAGACCGGACCAGACCGTTGAAATCCGCACGGTTCAGACGGGACTGATGAATGATTCCTATATAGAAGTGACAGACGGACTTTCCGAAGGAGACGTCATTGCGACGACTAATCTGGCACGTCTGAAAGATGGTACTGCCGTTACAGTTGATTAATATGAGGTGTTACCCATGAATCTGACTAAATTTTCTATACAGCGGCCCATCGGTATTGCCATGATTGTAGCATTTTTTGTCGTTCTCGGCCTGTTCAGTTTTTATAAAATCGGCGTAGAATTACTGCCGGCGCTGAATACGCCCTATGTAACCGTTTCCATCGCCTATCCGGGGGCCAATGCGGACTCGGTGGAACAGCAGGTTGTCAAGCCGGCGGAAAATGCCCTGTCTTCCGTTGCCAATCTCAAACACATGACTTCCCAGGCTTCATACGGGCAGGCGCGGATTACACTGGAACTGGATTTTTCTGCCAATGCTGATGCGGCGGCCATTGATGCGACGAAGAAAATCAATGCCATACGGGGTAGTTTCCCGACAGGAATTGAAGAGCCGGTCGTCATTAAGCGGGATATCAATGCCACTCCTGTCATGTATATTGCCGTGCAGTCGTCCCGGCCACTGGATGACATATATACCAAGGCATATAATGATTTTCAGGATGTACTCCAGCAGGCGGACGGTGTATCGGAAATCAATCTCAATGGCGGACGGGATAAAGAAATCGCCGTTGAAATCGACAAAAACAAGCTGGTTCATTTTGACATGACCCTGGCAGAAGTGATTTCTGCGTTAAAGTCAGAAAATCTGCTCATGCCGTCCGGGACGGTCTATTCATCCGGCACAGCGACGGACGTCCGGGTGAAGGCGCAGTATGCCAATGAGGCTGAATTATCGCAGATTGAAATCACCAATGCCAAAGGCGCCCGGATCCCACTGACAGCCGTCGCTTCCATTAAGCGGCAGGATCAGCGGGTCAGCCGCTATGCCCGTGTAAATGGTGAAGACGCCATTGTCATGGAAGTATATAAAAACAGTGATGCCAACGTCGTATCGACAGTAGATAATGTCAATAAAAAATTGGAAACGCTGAGGCAGGACAATCCGGAATATACCTTTACTGTAACCAGTGAATCAGCGTCTTATATCCGCAATTCCCTGAATAACACATTGCAGACACTCATTGAAGGACTCTGTACGACCGGCCTGGTCCTGTTCTTTTTCCTGCGGGGCTGGCGGTCTTCCCTGGCCGTTATGGTAGCCATACCGACGTCTCTTATTTCTACGTTCTTTGCCATGTATATGGCCGGTTTTACCTTTAATATGATGTCTCTCATGGGGATGACCCTTTGCATTGGCATCCTCGTAGATGACTCCATCGTTATTCTGGAAAATATACACCGCCATATCAGAAACGGAGAGCCGCCGGAGACGGCAGCCCTCAACGGCCGTATGGAAATCGGCATGGCCGCCATTGCCATTACGCTGTGCGATGTAGTCGTTTTTCTGCCTATCGCTTTTATGACGGATATGGTAGGACAGTACTTCAAACAATTCGGCCTGACTATCGTATTTGCTACCTTGTTTTCCCTCTTTGTTTCCTTCACCCTGACTCCTATGCTGGCATCCCGGCTGTTTAAAAAAGGGGCAGAAGTAAAGAAGCGGCCTTTGTGGCAATTTATGGACCGCATGGAGGAACGGGCCCGCCAGGAATATACGAAGATACTTACATGGAGTATTGATCATCCGCGGAAACTGGTCCTGCCCATCCTGTTTTTGTTTGCAGTGGCACTGGGACTCCTGGTCAGCGGTACCGTGGGGTCGGAATTTATGCCGCAGACGGATGAAAGCGGGTTCCGCGTATCCATCCAGCTGCCGGCAAATGCCAGCCTGGATAGAACAAATGGCGTCGCCCGGCAGATAGAAGATTATCTGAAGACTGTACCGGAAGTCACTTATTACACGGCTATGGTAGGAGGAAAGCGGCAGAATGAAGCGACTATCAAAGTGACGCTGGACGACCGACGCAACCGTTCCCGGTCTATCTGGGATGTGACCAATGAGGTACGTAAATTCGCCGCAGCCCATGTGTGGGATGGTACGGTACGGGTCCGGGAAGACCAGGCTTCCGTAGCCGGTACATCCGGCGGCTATGGCGGCGGATCCGGGAATCTCCGGCTGGAACTCCGTGGCAAGGATAATGAACGGCTGCTCCAGAAATCGAAAGAAATCGAAACATGGATGCAGACGGATATTGCCGGCCTCAACGGGGTCAGCAGTTCGTATGAAGATGGTATGCCTGAATACCGGCTTGTGGTGGACCGGGTGAAATTAAAACAGTACGGAGCATCACTGGATGATCTCAATAAAAATTTCTCCAATGCTATCAGTGGGCAGAAAGCGGGAGTATTGCCAAACGATGCTAAAAACGATAATAACGATACAGATATTTACGTGCGGCTGAAAGGCGCCGATTCTTTCGGCGTATCCGATCTCAGACGAATCCCGCTCAATGCCAATGGTCATATCATCTTTGTTAGTGACGTGGCGCAGATTGTATCGGCTACAGGGCCGGTCACGATCCGCCGTACGGACAAAGAGCGGAGTATTACCCTGGGAGCCGTGCCGCAGGGCAGACCGCTCAGCGATATCATTCAGGACATAACGGCCCATTTGCAGACGATGGACTTGCAGGGCATCACCTACCGGTTTACCGGACAGGCAGATCAGATGACGACGGCATTCAGGAGTCTGGGCGAAGCCCTGGGATTATCGCTCATCCTGATATTCATGATTCTGGCGATTCTCTATGAATCCATCAAAACACCGTTTATCCGCATGTTTTCTCTCCCTCTGGGCCTGATTGGTTCTGTGTTCCTTCTGTTCCTCACGAATAATACGCTCAATCTTTATTCATTGATTGGCATTCTGGTCATGGACGGCATGGTGGCGAAAAACGGGACTCTGCTCCTGGATTACACACTGACGCTGATTCATGAGCAGCATATGGATGTACGCAGCGCCGTCATCGAAGCCGGACGGGTCCGGCTTCGTCCTATTTTCATGACGACTCTTACGATGATTGTGGGGATGCTGCCGACGGCATTATCTATGTCAGCCGGCTCAGAGACACGGTCCAGCATGGCCGTTGTCGTTATTGGCGGCCTGATTACATCGACCGTATTTACCCTTGTGATTATTCCTATCCTGTTCCTTTTTATTGAAAACCACAGACCGGGCAGGAAAGGGGCTGATTCAGAGAAACGGCGCGTTACCGGATAACGGGTACGCAACGAGGGGCAGAATCAGCAACAATATAACTTTTTTTACAACGCAGTTTATATTTTCTTAAAGAAATATTCTTATACTATGGGCACAGGAAAAAGAATTCTCTGATTTCAGATAGCTTCATTCCCTGAAATGATGAAAGGTGATTCTATGATATCGATCATTACCCCTGTGTACAATGAAGAAGAAAATATAAACTGCTTTTATGATGCCGTCACGGCCGTTATGAAACAAGTGGGAATGGATTATGAACTGATATATGTCAACGATGGATCCCGTGATGGGACCGAAAAGGAAATCAGCCGGCTGGCAGCTGCCGATCCTCACGTCCGGGCTGTTTCGCTGGCACGAAATTTCGGTCATCAGATTGCACTTACCTGTGGAATGGATCTTTCCAGCGGAGATGCCATCATCACGCTGGATGGAGACATGCAGCATCCACCGGCCCTGATTCCTGCGCTGATAGCCCGGTGGCAGGAAGGATATGATATCGTCCAGACCGTACGGGAAACGACGGAAAATGCCAGCCTTTTCAAACGGGTTACGTCCGCTGCCTATTATAAGCTCATGAATGCTATATCTGCGACGCCCGTCGTTCCCGGAGGATCTGATTTCCGGCTCATGGACCGGAAAGCCCTTTCCGTCTTCCGGCGCTTCCGCGAACACAGCCGTTTTATCCGTGGTATTGTAGGAGGACTGGGATTCCGGCAGACGACGCTGTCATTCAAAGCACCGGCCAGACATGCGGGCACGTCGAAATTTTCCCTGCGGAAAATGCTTCATCTGGCTATGGACGGCATCATTACCAACTCGACGGTACCGCTTCGTCTGACCTTTTATATCGGATTCCTGGGAGCCTTTGTCGGGCTGCTGATGATTATATATGTTTGTTATTGTCACATTGCGGGCATTACCGTGCCGGGCTGGTCCACGACAGTGATTCTCCTGGCAATCTTCGGCAGTGTCAACCTCATGGCTCTGGGCATATTAGGCGAATACATCGGCCGTATTTTTGAAGAAACGAAACATCGGCCATTGTATTGGCTGGCCAGTGATTCAAAGGAAACAGAACCGGACCGGTCCTTTACCGGCCGGTGATGCCAACAAAAAAACTATCATCGATAGACCGGACGAATCCGGGAATATCGGTGATAGTTTTTTTGTCTTCATAACAGGGACGACAGTAATTCTTGCGTATAGGTCTGCTGTGGATGATGAAATAGTTGTTCTGCCGGCCCCTCCTCTACAGCTCGTCCGTGATGCATGATGAGAATCCGGTCTGCCATGGTCCGGGCCAGATAGAGGTCATGGGTAATGAACAGGCAGGCTATGCGGTGATGTTGGCATATGCGGCGTATCAGGCCTGCGATTTCATTGCGGATGGTGGCATCGAGAGCACTGGTCACTTCATCACAGATGAGCAGTTCCGGGCCTATGACAAGGCTGCGGAGCAGGGCTGCTCTCTGACATTCGCCACCGCTGACTTCATGGGGATAGCGCCGGATAATATCTCTCGTCAAATGTACTTCTTCCATATATTGCTGGAACATTTCTGGTGTAACCGGAAGGTGATAATTGCGAATTCCGGCCAGAATGCTTTTTTCCAGTGTAAACCGGGGATGGAAAGACCGGTACGGATGCTGAAAGACCATCTGTATGTGCCGGTATAGTTGTTTCCTTTCTTTTTCTGGCACATTAGTAATGTCCTGATCATGAAAGAGAATATGGCCGCTGTCGGCCCGGGAAAACTGACAGATGATGCGGCAGAGCGTACTTTTTCCGCTGCCGCTTTCACCGGCCACAGCGAGAATTTCACCGGGGGCCAGAGAGAAAGACAGATGATCTACGGCAGCAAAACGATGACCGTTATGAGTATAGGTTTTTGTCAGATCCTGTACTTCAAAAAACATGGGTTAATCCTTTCATAGTCCGGAATGGTACAACAGTTCCCGGGTATATGCAGATCTGGGATGTTTCAACACGGCAGGCGCCGGCCCGTATTCCTGGATCCGGCCCGATTTTAAAATGAGCAGTGTATCTGCCAGATAGGATGCCAGCCGCAGGTCATGGGTGACGAGGATGATGGCTGTGCGATGATGACGGCGCAGACGGAGTAGGGCATCGGCCATTTTTTTCTGGGTGATGCTGTCTACGGCTGAAGTCGGTTCGTCAGCCAGGACCAGTCGTGGCGGGATGATAAGGGGAAATAAGAGTTCAGCCCGCTGGATCATGCCACCGGACAGTTCCTGCGGATAGGAAGCCAGACTATCTGGCGGCAGGGACAGAACAGAAGCCCGGTCGGCGAGGATGCGGTCAAATTCCTGATGACAGAGGCCGGCAGCGCGGGCGGCATCCCAGAGCTGCTGGTACACCGTACAGACCGGGCAGAATGACGTCAGGGCATCCTGGAATACGACGCTCATTCCTGTAGGATAGAGCGCTTTCCAGGATGCCCGGTGATGGAGCCGGTGGCCGTCCCAGGTAATGATTCCCCGGGTGATCGTGGTATCGGGTGCCGGCAGGCCGGCAGCGGTGCGCAGTAGTGTCGATTTGCCACTGCCGCTTTCACCGGCAATCACCAGTATTTCTCCTTCCTGCAGGGTAAAGGAGATATCGTTTGCTAATAGCTGGTTTTCGGCACAAATGGTAATGTGCTGAAACGCAAGGAGAGGTTCTGACATAATGAGAGGCTCCTGGTTCTACTGGATATCTAATTCCGGTGTGATTTCATAGTAATCGCAGGGATGGGCAGAAAAGCCGGTAACGTTCTTTTTCATGACCATATTCATCTTCAGGAATGAGGCGTACCATACGGCGTTGTCATCGAGTACCTGCTGCTGGATCTGGCGTGCCAGTTCTATGCGCTGTCCGGCATCAAAGGTATTGTGAAGTTCATTGATCATCGCATCGGTCCGGGGATTACTGTAGTTGCCGTTGTTATAAGGCTGGCCCGAATAGATTTTACTCATGAGATAGTATTCCGGATCACCGGTGGGTGCCGTTACGATTGCCTGGGCGTATATATCGTATTCTCCGCGTTTCAGGAAGTCCTTGTAATTATCCGTGGCATTGACATCGAGTTTGATGCCGATATCTTTCAGGGCCGACTGGGCGTATTCGGCGAGAAGAGGAAGTTCCTGGCGTGACGTGTAAGTCAGCCAGCGCAGTGTCAGAGGCCGGCCATCCTTTGTGACGTAACCATCGCTGTCTGTTTCTGTATATCCCGCCTCCTGTAAAAGCGCCCGGGCTTGTTCCGGATTATATTCAGGACCATCCAGTCCCTTGCCATAAGGTGTCGCATCAGGGAAAGCGCCTGTTGCCATAACTCCGTTGCCATTCAGCAGTACATTTACAAAGGTCTTTTTATCCAGAGCCATGGCGATGGCTTTGCGTATGCGGTTATCCTGGAGTGCCGGTGTTTTAAAATTCATAGCTGCCTGATATACACGGGACGTGGCAGCCGAACTAATATTATATTTGTCTGTATCCTGGAAATTAGGCAGGCTGGCATAGGGCAGCCCCTGAACGGCATCGAGTTCTCCACTTTGCATAGCCATGGACAAGGAGTCGCCATCAGTAATGCTGCGGACGACGATTTTATCCAATTTTGGCTTTGTCTGGCCCCAGTATTGTTTGTTCTTTTTGAGTTCTATGCCCTGGTCGGTCACTTTGACCGCCACATAGGGGCCGGTACCGACAGCGATTTTATCTTTGATGCCGGCTTCCATATCGATAATAGCACCATAAGGATCTGCCAGGTAATGAATCATGGCAGGTACCTTTTCTGACGAATGGATGGTGACAGTCTGACCGTCAGCGGTGATCTGGTCGATTTTCAGGTCATGGGGAGCCCGGTCATTCCGTTTGATGAGGTCTTCCAGACAGGCCTTAACGGCTTCGCCCGTTACTTTTTTTCCGTTGGAAAAGGTAATATCATCGCGCAAGTGAATTTTTAGCGTATAATCATCCATTTGTTCATATGATTCGGCAAGCCAGGGCTGGACATTCATTTCATTGTCGAATTTAAACAGTGTTTCCCCTACACCATAGCGGATTGTACTCCAGCCACAGTAGGTATCATGAGGATCTGTGCTGGCATTCTGCATAGCCGGGCCGTAGGCCATGGTCCCATAATGAAATATCTTCCCTTCTTCTTTCGCTGTTTTGCCTGCATCGGATCCGCAGCCCGATACGAGCAGGGCTGCTCCCAGAAGGGCCGTAATCAGGTATTTGAATTTGTTGTTCATACATGTCACCTCGTCGTTTTGGAATCGGCCAGATCGCGCAGACTATCGGCAAAAAGCTGGAATATGGCCACGGTAATGAATATAGCAGCACCTGGAACAAAAATTGTCCATGGGGCAGTCTGCAGCAGGTTACGCGCACCGCTCATCATCGATCCCCATTCAGCAGCCGGCGGGGCAGCACCGAGTCCGAGAAAGGAAAGACCGGCAATTTCCGTGATAATCGTACCGATGTCAAGAGCGGCGGTGATCAATACGGGACCTATGATTTCAGGCAGAATCTGTACGAGCAAGATTTTTAAAGGAGAAAAACCGCTCATGAGGGCCGCTTCGATGTAATATTCATGGCGTAGCGGCAGTACCTGATTGCGTACGAGACGTGTATATTTAGGCCAGGCAACGGCGGCGATGGCCGCGGCGGCATTGAACGTACCGCCGCCCAGGATTCCCGCTACGGCAATGGCAAAGACCATAGATGGAAAGGCGAGGAATACGTCGGTCAGGCGGAGCAGTATGGTCGTTGCCTTTCCTTTATGATAACCGCAGATCAGTCCGATAAAGGCGCCAAAAGAAGATGTTGTCAGGGCTACTGCCAGGGCAGTACATACGGTTGTCCTGGCTCCCGCTAAGGTGCGGGACAACATATCCCGGCCATAGCGGTCTGTCCCGAGCCAATGGATGGCATCGGGTGGTCTGAGTGCCATAGTCAGATTCTGGTCGTACGGGCCAAAGGGCATCATATAGTCTGCCAGAAGAGAGGTTGCAAGGATTACCAGAATCAGGGATAAAAAGAAGTAAAAGCGGCGTTGTTTCGTAAGGTACATGAGTCAGTCCTCCTTTTCCCGGGCAGCAATGCGCGGGTCGAGAAAACGGCAGACTATATCAGAAAGAAGATTGACTCCGACGTATATAAGGGACATCCATATGACGTATGCCTGAATGATGGGATAATCGCGCATCATAATCGCATCTACAGCCAATTTTCCGATGCCGTCCCAAAGGAAGATAGATTCGATGATGGCGGCACCGCCCAGCAGGGATCCGGCCGATACGGCGAGCAATGCCAGAAGGGGTGCCAGTACGGAACGCAGTACATAGCGGGTGATGACGAACTGGTAAGATAGTCCCCGGGACAGGGCGGCCTGTACATATTCCTTGCTCAGTTCATCGAGGAATACAGCCCGTATCTGGCGCGTGTATTTGGCCGTCATAGCGATAGCAAGGGTAAGAGCGGGCAGAATGGGCAGCATGGATGAGCTGGTACCCAGAAAAGAAAAAACATGCCACTTTACGGCGAATATATATAACAAAATAATAGCGATAAAAAAATCTGGCAGAGAATTTCCGGTAAACGACAGCAGGCGGACCAGCTGGTCCCAGATACTGCCTTTGCGGATTGCCGCAAGAATGCCCAACGGCAGGGATATGAGCAATGTCAGCCCCAATGCCATGGCCATCAATTCAATCGTAGCAGGCAGCTTGTCCATAATCATCGTAAAGACGGGCATGCCGGAAACGAAGGAATTTCCCATATCGCCATGGAGTATGTTAACGACCCAGGATGCATACTGGGTAAAAAAATCCTGATCCAGGCCCAGACTGGCACGGCGGGCAGCCGCTGCAGCTTCGTTGGCGCCCCCGTTCTGGTCATACAGGATATCGACTGTATCGGTCGAAACGGTGTGCATCAGGGCGAATGACATGAACGTAATGCCTATCAGTATGAGAATAAGGTGCAGCAGCCGTTTCCATATATACCGTTTCATAAAGAGACCTCTTTCCTGGGAGAATCTATCGGTAATCAACGCTATTAATTATAATATATTTTTATGAAAAATGGTAAGCCGGGTAGGGGGATGCAGTCAATAAAAGTCTCTTATACTGCATGCAGGAATTCTGTGTTTCCATATGCCCCCTGAGGGGATAGTCAAAAAAGAGTTTTGCTTATATACTTTTAAGTAAATATACGGGTATGCTATAAATCATCAGGGGGAAATACAGATGGAGGAACTTAGCAAACAAATTCAGGAATATTGGAATAAGCGCAGTCAGGATTTTAGTACAGTGCGACGCAGAGAACTGGCCAGCCCGGATGCACTGGCCTGGCAGTCCTATATTATGAAATATTTACCACGTGGCCGCCGATTGAAGATATTGGATATCGGTACCGGCCCGGGGTTCCTGGCTATTCTCATGGCGCGCCTGGGACATGATGTCACAGCCATTGATTCTTCGACAGGCATGATACAAGAGGCCCGGCGGAATGCGGCGGAACATCACGTATCTGTTGATTTTCAGGCAGGTGACGCTCAGGCACTGCCGTTTGCATCGGCTTCGTTTGACGTAGTATTGTCTCGTAATCTGACGTGGAACCTGCCAAATGCAGTGAAGGCGTACCAGGACTGGCACCGCGTACTGCGCGATGGAGGATTGCTTTTGAATTTTGATTCCGATTATGGTCCTGTTCAGTTTACCTCGGCTGCATCAGAAGAAAAGAATATTCATCATACTGTCGATTCGGACCTTATCCGGGAGTGCGAATCCCTGAAAGATGCCTTATCTATCAGCAGGGAATGTCGTCCGGCATGGGATATGTACCGGCTGCAGGATATCGGATTTACCGATTGTCAGTGCGTAAAAGATATCCGTCCGGTTGTTCATATTTCATCGTGTATGCAATATGATTCGGCTCCCTTATTCTGCCTTTCAGCACACAAAAAAGGATTGGCCCGCTGTGCCCATTGACATGATCTGTTTCCATTGACACACGGCGACGGTGAACGTATCATAAGACATGACAACGTGTGACAATTCTTTCAAATAGTGGTGAAAGCAATGGATAAAGAACATGTTTTTTTTGAAAATTATGCCGGGACCTGGGACCGGGACCGCAAGGAAAATCCGGAAATCCTGTCATTCCTGGTAAAACTCATAGGGCTTTCGGCCGGTGATACGGTACTCGACGCCGGCAGCGGGACGGGCATTCTGCTTCCCTATCTGCATCAGGCGGTAACGGACACCGGACGGGTGGAAGAACTGGATTATTCCCATCGTATGCTGGAACAGGCCAGACAGAAGTTTGCGTCCGTTCCGGGCATTACATATACAGAAAAGGATATTTTAAAATACAAACTTCCACAGAATGCATATGATGCGATAGTTTGCCTGAACTTTTATCCACACATTGCACAGTATAAAGAAGTCTTTATTAAGAAGATGACCAATGCGCTTAAACAGGACGGGGCACTTATCATCATGCACGACATGTCCCGGAACCGGGTCAATGCGATGCATGATCAAGGGGGAAAAACGCTGTCCTGCGTCCTTCCTCCCGTAGATATCATGGCAACGATGCTGATTACGGCGGGACTTTCTGTATCAATAGCCATGGATACGGATTCATACTATTTCATCAAGGCGGAAAAGAAGCAGTATATCCCCTATGAACAGTATCCGGAACCGCATTTTCAGGAAGAAACTTCCCGTCAGGAAACGGATACTTCCGGGCACAGTCACGTACACAGTCATACGCAGACAAAGGCTGTCATGAATCGGCTGGCCCGGATCAGCGGCCATCTGGAAGCGATTAAGCGCATGGTAGAAGAAGGACGGGATTGCAGTGATATTCTAATTCAGATTTCTGCGGTCGATTCTGCCCTGGTAAGTGTGGGAAAAGTGATTCTCCGCGATCATATTGACCATTGCATTGTCGATGCGGTAAAAGATAATGATATGGAAGCTGTAGATAATTTGAAAAAAGCCATTACGACATTCATTAAATAGGAGATAGCATGGAGATGCAGGACAAGGCCCGGGCTGTGGGCCAGCGCTGGGATTATTGTGCCGCCGGGTACGACAAGATAATAGAAGAAGAACGGCAGACACAGGAAGAATGCTGGCGTCAGCTGCTTATGGCACATCGGCCTGCCCAATCGGGCGAATTACTCGATATAGGTACAGGACCGGGATTTTTTGCCATCCTCATGGCAAAAGCCGGCTGGAAGGTCACAGGCATAGATTGTTCGGCCGCCATGATAGAAACGGCATCGCGTAATGCCCGGAAAGCGGGAATAGATGCCACATTCCGGCAGGAAGATATTCATGCCACATCTTTTCCCGGCCAGTCCTTCGATTACATAGTCTGCCGGAATGTCACCTGGATTCTGTATGACCCGGAAAAAGCCTTTTGCGAGTGGTTCCGGCTGTTAAAGCCAGGGGGCCGTCTCTTGTATCTGGATGCCAACTGGTATTATGTAAAAGACGAAGCGGAACGGGCGGCAAGGGAACGCGATGAGAAAGAATACCGCCGGTTATATGGCGTGCCTGTCGATACGTATTGTGGTGATGATCTTACCGATCAGACGTTTCAACAGACCCTGTTTTTTAATCACGTTGACCGGCCGCGTTGGGACCGGGACCATCTGTCCCGGTTTGGATTTACCAACGTGCAGATTACGCCACGGCTGAACGAGCAGGTCTATGATGAAAAGTACCGGCTGTTATTCCATTCTATTCCGCTTTTTATGGTGACGGCAGATAAAAAATAATAGGATACGGATAAAATCTTGTCTGTGGCGGATAGGTGCTGGCGGACCGGCAATAAGGATGATTTTATACACGAAACGGGACTGTTTTTAGGACAGCCCGTTTTCTTTTTCCTTCAGCCGTACGGGATACAGAAAGGGGGATTATATGTTATAATACGGTAAAGAGATTCCTCTTACTAAAGGATGTGATACCATGCAATTGCGCATTATCTGTGGAGATATAACGACCTGGCCGGCAGAGGCGATTGTCAATTCAGCCAGTGAAAGCCTGATGAGTACTGGCGGCCTGGATAACCGCATTTATCAGGCAGGAGGCATTTCCTTGCGTGCTGCCTGCAGCAGTCTCGGTGGCTGCCCGGAAGGGAAAGCGGTACTTACCTTTGGGTATAAATTGCCGGCCCGCTATGTGATTCATACGGTGGCTCCGTTCTGGCGCGGAGGAAGCCATCACGAAGAGTCGCAGCTGCTGTCTTGTTACCGGGCCAGTCTGTCTCTGGCGAGAGAAAAGGAAGTGCATCATCTGGCATTTTCGTCTCTGGGAACGGGAGATAAACGGATTCCTCTGAACCGGGCTGCGGACGTTGCCATCCCTGTACTTCTGGAAGAAGGATTTGGGTTTTCGCGTATTGACTTCGTCTGTGAAACACAACAAGAACAGGACGCCTATACTAAGGCGGTCATTTTTTACTGGCTGCAGCAGATCAATGATGCGGCAAAAGAGGATATACACACCGTATTGGAAAAGGCGTTGACGGCATTGACCGTGCTTCGCCAGACGAGTGATGACCAGGAACCGATGGCCCAGGCCGATATGCTTCTGTCCCTGCGGCATACTCTGCATCCGTTTGCAGCCCTGCCGGTACCGCGGAGCATTATGAATCTGGAAAGTACGGCGCGGCAGGTGATGGACATTTATCATCTGGCCGGGACGAAGGCACAGGCCAACTAAAAGGAGATATGAAAGATGGATACTATTATTATTGGCAGCGGTGGCAGTCATGAAATCGATTTGTCCCTGACCTGTCCGGCATGTCACGGAAAGGGCGTATTTCATACGTGGGACTGTATCAATGGCACCGATGACCTGGCAATGCGCCAGCGCGTACTGCATGACCAGTCACTCTTCTTCTACACCTGTCCACACTGCCAGAGTGCAGTCCATGTAGAAGAAAAATGTCTGTACTTTGATAAAAAGAAGCATTTCATGGTATGGCATATTCCCGATTTAAAAATGACCGTTACCAGTGGAGAAGTTGAAGATTTCCTGGGACAGAATGATTTTTCCGGATATGACTGCCGGGTAGCTCTTACCTGGGGAGAATGGCGGGAAAAGATTATAGAAATGGAAAGTTCCTTTGACGACCGGCTGTACGAGCTGATTAAATATGGGGCATATCAGTTGCTGAAACCGGAGCAGAAAGAAAAACTGCCTCTGGAAATGTACCACTTCGATTACGCTGACGATTCGTATCAGCCAGATCAGCTGGCCCTTGTATTCATGGAAGCAGACCAGAAGGGAAACGGCTATGTATATCCCGTGAATACGAAGATGCTGGAAGTGACTCACGATGTATTCCTGCCGGTTCTGCAGAAACTTTCACCGCAAGCCGGGAAGGGGGTATTTGAACGGTATGGATATTCCTGGGCTGAACATTTTATGAAATATATCATAGAAGCAGCCAAAAAGCCCGGGATGGAGACGTACAGTCAGCTCGTCGGATTCTGGATACGGACGATAGGGCGCGAAATTTTTCAGACAGAATTAAAAGGGCAGTAACATTTATTCCGAATACAAGACAGAGGCAGCAGCAAAATGAACTGTGGGAAGTCATTTTGCTGCTGCCTCTTGATTTTTCCGTACATTATTTAGCTTTTGTAATCATACTGTAAGCGGCATATCCGCTCTGCCCGGCATGATCTCCTTCTTTAATCGTGATGGGAACGAATCCGTTTCCATGGGGATTGCCTGTCACTTCGATGGGAACGGCCGATTGGAAAACCAGTACCTGATTGTTCCGCAGCATCGTGCGGATTTTATCCGTATCGTGGTTTTTAGCAGCTGTAATAAACAGATCAATGTCCTTTTCGTTTATGACGACATAAGTGCCGCGTGTCATCATGTACGTTTTTCCGGATTCAAAATTGGGAAATTCCTTTTTTTGTGATTTAGGAACTTCCGTCGATGAATACGATGAGAAATCGACGTGAGCCGGTGCATTCTGGCGCTGGCGGTACATGTAGTACCCAAACAGGCAGAGACAGATAATCAGAAGAGGAATGAGACTGAAACGGGTAGCGTGTGTCAGCCGCTCTGAAAGGGGCTGTGGTTCTTCTTCTTCCTCATCTTCCATACTTTCTTCTTCCTGCAGTGTATCAGCAGGGAGATTCAGGGCCCCGGCCAGTACCATAGAAAGAGGGACACCGTATCCACTGGCCGGATAAATCATCTGCAACCGGTCGAGGGCGCTCGTACAAGCCCGGGCCCGGCTGGCAGCATCATCCAGATCGGCACTGAGACGCAGGCGGTGGATAATAGAAATAAATGAATCGTTTCCCAGATTGGGCATATAGGTAATGGCGAGGAAACGGAGATCGCGGATGTATAATTCAGGCAGCATAAATGTCCGGCCCGATCTTTCATAACTGGCTTTCAGTGTACGCAGAGTGCGTGAAGCATCATACAAGGCCAGGACATCTCCTTTCAGGAGGGGCAGGATTTGCCGGTCCCATACGGTGGCAAAATCTGCACTATGTGCTACCATAGAAGCCGTCACTTTGCGCGAACATGAAAAGTCATCTACCGGTGGCTTTACCAGATAGGTCATGCTGTGAGCTTTGGATTCACTGATCCAGGCGATAGCGATACGGCAGATGCTGGTATCGTCGCTGCTGGCTTTGTCGAAAGCGATGGCAATGGCCGAGTTATTTTTACGGCGCATGATGGATTGTAAAATTTGTTGTGTCTTGATGTCCTCCTCCATAATACCATCCTTTCTATAAGAGCATCTGGTATGCGGCTATCAGACTTTACTCTGCCGCTTTCTGGACCGGGATGAATGGGTGTAATGATGACGGTGAACCGGTTTTAATTTGAAATAATTGTGCTTGACCGTTTTATTTTTATCATCGGTAATCGTATTGACTTCAAACATATCCAGAGATTCGATGAAGGGGACAAATTTCTTGAATCCGAAATTGCGGACATCGAAGTCGGAAAATTGTTTGTTGAGCAGATTGCCCAGCGTACCGGAGAAAATCCAGCCGTTATCGTCAGAATTTTCTTCCGTGATTTTTACCAGCGCCTGCCGGATTGTGCGGAAATTTTTGCCCGAAGTTTTTTCTGATTTGACCGGTTCTTCTGTGGCGGGAGAGATGACAGGCGGTGTATCATCGATGATTGCCGGTTTGGCCGCATCCGTTGTTTCTGTATCGGCTTCATTTTCTGCTTCTTCCAGCAGGACATCGAGATAGAGGAACTTATTGCATGCCGAGATAAAAGACCGGGGCGTCTTACTCTCTCCCATGCCGAGGACGTATTTCTGTGATTCCCGGAGCCGGGATGCCAGACGGGTGAAATCGCTGTCTGAAGAAACGATGCAGAAACCGTCGAGATTGCTTTGGTATAACAGGTCCATCGTGTCGATGATTAATGCTGAGTCAGTCGAATTTTTTCCCGTCGTATTACTGTATTGCTGAATGGGCTGTATGGCATTGTTGAGAATCGTCGTCCGCCATGATGCCATCTGTGGTGTAGTCCAGTTGCCGTAAATCCGTTTATAAATGACATCGCCAAGATTATTGGCTTCAGATAAAATAACATCAATGTACTTTGTCGAAATATTTTCGGCATCAATCAACACCGCAAGTTTCATTTCCTGGTTCATAACTGTATGCTCCTCCTGTATAGAATTATTTTATCATGTAGCGTAATAAAGATAAAGCAGAGGATTATAGGAAATGGAAAAAATAACAGGGGCATCCGGTAAAGTAAAACTCGACTTACCGGATGCCCCTGTTGCCGTGTTACAGGGATTATAATAATTTTTTCAGTGTACTGGTTACTTCTTCCGGATTTCTGACAGGGGATAAATCCATAATCTGCTGCTGGCCGACGCATAAGATATTATTGCCGTCTACATGGACATCGCTGACGGATGGTTTGCCGTTATTGTGGTAGACCGCTGAAAGATTGCCGGCAATCAGATATGCCCGTTCTTTTCCACTCATGTTGGGGATATCCTGAGGCTGATAGAAGTCCTTTTTGCGGATGGTGATCATGCCTGTGTCCTTATTGACAGCGATGACATTATTGCTCCATTTTGTAATATCGGCGCTATACGTGTCGCGGCGGCTTACCGTCGTAGGATGATCGTTGAACAGTTCCATAATGCCGCTGGTCTGCACGTCTTTTTCTTTATCGAGGAACCGCTGCCATAAGGCGGCGCCGCCACCGACGTTATACCCGGCCGCTACGGCATACTGGAACCCGAGGGCATCGGCTTCCTTTTCCATCGGTTTGGTTACCAGTTTGGCAGAGCCTATCTGGTCCAGAATAGCCGCACCCAGCTGGGCGGCTCCTCCGCCGGAACCATAAATCGCTGCCAGAAGGTCGAGGGGCATGCGTTTTTTTACGCCGCTGATGGCATGATTTTTTTGTCCATGTCCCATTTCATGGGCCAGAACGAAGGCAACTTCATTTTCATTGTAATTCAGCGGTTCAAAGAGACCGATATTGACACTCATATTATGTCCGATAGTGCAGAACGCATTGAAACTCGTGTCGTTATTTACAAAGTAATTGTAGGGCTTTTTCAGGATAGATGGATCTGTCTTGGCAATGGCATTGGAAAGACGCGTCATGACCCGTTCCGTCATGGCATTGGCCTGATAATCAGTATTGACGCCATACTTGGCTTTTATCTGCTTCATATAGTCGTCGCGGCCTTCATTATCCAGGTAATTAAGCTGCTGATTTAACTGGGCGTAATAGGCGCCAGCCTGGGCAATCGTACCGATGGTACCAATATCAATAGCCTGTACGGGAGACGTTTCTGCCATGGTGCAAAAACTAAGACCCAGGACCGCGGCGGCAGCCAGCAAGGTCCGTTTCGTTCTGTGTATAAACATGATACCCCCACTCCTTTCGCATGGTACACTCTATGCAGCCCCATTATACCATAATAGCATGGAGTAAGACATGAGATTCAAACGAAAAATAAACATCAAATGTTCAACAAAGTATATTGTGTTATGAGCTAATTTTGTATTTAATATATTATAAAGATATATTATAATAAGGAAGAGATTTAGAAGAGAATAATGGTCAGAGGATAATGACTAAGGTATAAATTTTTAAATAATACTTTGAATCAGGATGTGAATCATTATGGCAGCAGAAAAAACGTATTTAAAACCTATAAAGAGCAAATCTGTCGTCCAACAGGTCATCGACCGCATTACGGAGGCGATTGTAAATCACCGCATTCATCCCGGCGATAAAATCCCGACCGAGCAGGAATTGGCTGAATCCTTTGGCGTGTCACGCAACTCCGTGCGGGAGGCCATCAAGATCCTCGTTTCCTATGGCGTATTGGAAATCCGCCGGCCTGAAGGGACCTTTGTCTGCCAGGGGTTCAGTGAATCCATGATTGATCCGCTCCTTTATGGCATCATCCTGAGTGATACGGAATCGATGGAGTCATTGAAAGAGTTGCGGGAATGGATCGATGTCGGTATTATTTATAAGGCCGCCAAGAAAGCAGATGATGAGGACTTACGGAAATTAAAAGGCGCATTGGATGCTATCCGGGAAGCGGCAGTGAACAAGAATTTCAAAGCCATGTGTGATGCCGACGATGAGTTTCATCAGTGCATGGCGGATATGACTCATAATATTTTGTTTATAAAAATTAGTGAAGTGACCAGGTTATTAACAAAAAAGATCCGCTATCAGACCGTGTATAATATGGGCAAGATGGGAAAAATAAAGGAAATGTACGATGTTCATCTTTCCATGTACCAATTTATCAAAGATAAAAAACAGACGGCTGTCGATGAAGTCGTGCGGCAGGGATATTTCTATGAATATGGCGTTCTGGATGAAGAAGGAAATTAAAACGATATAGATGTTTATTGCACGGGCGGTCCTGTCAGGGTGTCATAACCCAGACAGGACCGCCTTTATGTTTATGGCTCATCAGAGTAGTTATATCGATGCAAAAGGAGCAAACGCGTAATTGTATAAAGTCATTGACAACATCCTACGTTGGAAGTATAATACAGTCAAAAGTTAAACATCCTATGTTCAACAGAGGATGAAAAGAGTAATACAATTTTATCTATTATTTATCTTACGAGGTGACATTGCATGAAACGAACAGAAGAGGAATTGAAAGAGGTTGCGAAAGACCTGCGGAAAAAAGCCGTAACCATGATTTATGAAGCACAGTCCGGCCATCCCGGCGGTTCACTTTCCGTCGCTGATTTTGTAGCTGCCTGCTATTTTGGTGAAATGAATATTGACCCGAAGAATCCGAAATGGGAAGACCGGGACCGGTTCATCCTGTCTAAAGGCCATGTATGCCCCATTCAGTACGCGGCTCTGGCAACACTGGGATACTTCCCCCTTGATGTACTCCATACACTGCGGAAAGAAGGATCGATCCTGCAGGGCCATCCGGATATGAAGAAATGCCCGGGCATCGATATTTCGACGGGCTCTCTCGGTCAGGGCCTGGCTTGTGGCGTTGGCATGGCACTGGCAGGCAAACGGGATAATAAAGACTATCGTGTATTCGTAGTCGTCGGTGACGGCGAAGCCCAGGAAGGGGAAATCTGGGAAGCTGCCAATACGGCGCACAAATACGAACTGGATAACCTGATTGTTTTCGTCGATAACAACAATCTGCAGCTCGATGGTACGACGGACGAAGTTATGCCGAACGGTGACCTGGGCAAGAAATTTGAAGCCTTTGGTTTTGACGTATATGAAATCGACGGCAACGATATGCACCAGATTGTCCATACACTCGATATGATCCGCATGCGCAAAAACAAGAAGCCCCATTGCATCTTCGCCCATACCGTAAAGGGCAAGGGCGTATCGTATATGGAAAACCAGTGCGGCTGGCACGGTGTTGCTCCGAACGATGCGGAATATAAACAAGCGATGGAAGAACTCGAAGGAGGCCTGAAATAAAATGGCAGATATGACAAAAGCAACCCGCGATGGTTTCGGTGAAGAAATACTGAACCTTGGTAAAGATAACAAAGATATATATGTAGTTGATGTGGATATTGCGAAATCGTGCCGGACGACGCCCTTTTCCAAGGCTCTGCCCCAACAGCACGTCAACGTCGGCATTGCTGAACAGAATGGTGCCGGCCTGGCAGCAGGGCTGGCTACATGCGGCAAAATCCCGTTTGTCGTTACCTATGCCGTATTCGGTTCCCTGCGCATGTGCGAAATGATCCGCCAGGAAATCTGCTATCCTAATCTGAATGTCAAGATTGCCTGCTCCCATGGCGGTGTTACTCCGGCTAATGATGGCGCCAGCCATCAGTCTATTGAAGATATGGGTGTTCTCCGGACGCTGCCTAACATGACGGTCTGCATGCCAGCTGACTATGTAGCAGCCAAGAAACTGACGAAAGCTGCTGCTGAAATGTATGGTCCGGTATACCTGCGCTTTACACGCGATCCCATTGCAGTCCTCTACGATGATGACGTAGAACTCCAGCTTGGGAAAGCTCATCAGATTCAGGACGGCAAAGACATTGCCATCATTGCCAACGGCGATACGGTCCGCCTGGCTATTGAAGCGGGAAAGAAACTGCAGGCTGAAGGTATCTCCGCACGCATCATCGACATGCACACCATCAAACCTCTTGATACAGAAGTTGTCAAAGACTGCCTGGAAACGATCGGCAAGGTTATTACCGTCGAAGACCACAATATCATCAACGGCCTGGGAAGCGCTGTCTGTGAAGTAGCAGCAGAACTTGGCAAAGGTCAGGTCAAACGCATGGGTATCCAGGACCGCTTCGGCGAATCGGCTCCATACGAACATCTCCTGGCAAAGAACGGCGTCTCTGTCGACCATATCGTAGAAACGGCCAAATCCTTTTGCCAATAAACAACCTACATTGAACGTTGAATGGTTATTGGACATATATTGGGAGAAAGGGAGTGCAGTTTTATGACAACAGCAGCAGCTAATGTTGCGGATATAGAAAAACGTACTGTACACAAAGTAACACGAAGACTGATTCCATTCTTGTTCCTCTGCTTTGCCATTTCCATCCTGGACCGCGTCAATATTGGGTTTGCCGCCCTCCAGATGAATGCCGATCTCGGCTTTTCCAGTGCCGTCTTTGGCTTTGGTGCCGGCATCTTCTTCTTCGGCTACTTCCTCCTGGAAGTGCCGGGAAGTGCCCTCATGACCAAATTCGGCGCCCGTCGCTGGATTTCCCGTATCATGGTTTCCTGGGGCCTCGTATCCTGTCTGACGGCATTTGTACAGAACGACATCCAGTTTTATTGCGTACGATTTGCTCTCGGCGTCTGCGAAGCCAGCTTCTTTCCCTGTATGGCCTGGTATCTGAGCAACTGGTTCCAGACGAAGAACCATGCCAAGGCTATCGCCGGATTTATGATCGCTATCCCCAGTGCCAGTGCCGTCGGCTCGCCTATTTCTACGTACCTGCTGGAACTGAACCTCTTTGGCCTGGAAGGCTGGCAGACACTGTTTATCCTCGAAGCTATCCCGTCGCTCATCCTCGGCGTCGTCTGCTTCTATTATCTGACCGATTCGATTGAAGAGGCCCACTGGCTGGAAACGGATGAAAGGGAATGGCTGAAGAATATTGTGGCCGAAGAACAGGCTGCAAAGGCCAAGAAAAAGAAAGTATCCTTCCTTACGGCTCTGAAAGAACGGGATGTCCTCATCCTCGCCCTGGGATACTTTGCCTGGATCTGCGGATATTACGGCATCGTCATGTTCCTGCCGACACTGGTTCATGGCCTTTCCAGCACCATTGCTACGACGACCATCGGCTGGATTATCGGACTCATGTATCTCCTGGCTGCATTTGTCATGTATGCTGTCGGCCGTCATTCCGATAAAGTCAATGAACGGCGGTATCATGTAGCCGGCTGTCTGGTAGTCGCTGCTGTCGGTCTCGTCGCCAGCGTCTACATTGCCCAGTCCAACGTCATAGCCAGTCTCATCGTCTTTGCCGTCGCACTGAGCGGCGCCTATGGTGCCTATTCTCCGTTCTGGGCCATTCCGCCGGCGTATCTTTCCGGTTCTGCTGCGGCAGCGGGTATTGCCCTCATCAACAGTGTCGGCAACCTGGGCGGATTCTTTGGTCCTTATGTCATGGGTTACGTCAGCACCGTAACCGGTTCCTTTGATGCCGGCGTCCTCTTCCTGGCCATCTGCATGGTCATCAGTGCCTTTGTCGTCACGGTCCTGGTTAAACAGACAGGGAAAGCTATCGACGATAGTAAGTTAAATGTAGCTGATTCAGCTGATAAATAAATATTCACAATCTATTACATCAATACATTTTATTAACACCGTGTAAGATTACACGCGCTATTTCAAGGAGGTTTTTCAAATGTTAGATTTCACAGATCAGGTAGTCATCGTTACAGGTAGTGGTTCTCCTAAAGGTATGGGTCGTGTCATGGCCCGCACATTTGCAAAGCAGGGCGCTCAGCTCATCATTGCAGATATCAACATGGCCGGCGTTCAGGAAACGGTCGATATCATCAAAAATGAAGGCGGCAAAGCCGAAGGCATCAAACTCGATGTTACGAGCAAAGAATCGTGCGAAGCAATGGTCGATCACATCATGAAGACCTATGGCCGTCTTGATGTTCTCGTCAATAATGCCGGCATTTCCCAGCATGTTACCGTAGCCGATATGACGATAGATGATATGAAACGCATTTTCAACGTCAACATGTTTGGCTTGTTCCTCTGCACCCAGGCCTGCATGAAACCGATGGTCAAAGCCGGTTATGGCCGTATCGTCAATCTTTCCTCCGTATCGGCCAAGCGCGGTGGCGGCATCTTCGGCGGCGCTCATTATTCGGCAGCTAAAGCGGCAGTTCTCGGCTTCTCCAAGAACCTGGCCCGTGAAATTTCTCCCTATGGTGTCACCGTCAATAGCGTAACGCCGGGCCTGATCAATACAGAAATCTGGAAATCCCTGCCGAAAGACGAAGCCCAGAAAGTTATCGACAATATTCCTATGGGCCGTCCGGGTGAACCGCAGGAAGTCGCTGATACGGTCGTATTCCTCGCTTCTAAAGAAGCATCGTACATTACAGGCGAAGAAATCGATATCAACGGCGGTCAGCACATGGACTAAAAGTGGATATAACGAGCGGCAGAAAGCAGGCAGGCTTCCTGCCGCCCTTTTCTACGAAAGGTGGGATGGGATATGCGAGCAGGATTTATAGAAAAACCGATGAAAGCCTACTTTATCAATGACGCACCGGAGCCTCAGTTGGAACGGGATACGGATGTCAAAATCCAGGTCCGGGCGACGGGCATCTGCGGTTCTGAAGTACATGCTTATCATGGGAAGCATCCCTGGCGGGTGCCACCCGTCGTATCAGGCCACGAATTTTCCGGGGTCGTCGTCGAAACGGGCAGCGCCGTAACGACGTGCCGGCCCGGTGACAGGGTGACGGCCGAACCACAATATGGCTGTGGCCATTGTTATTTATGCCAGAGCGGGCGGTATAATCTGTGCCCGGAAAAGAAGATACTCGGCGCTTCCGGATGGAGCGGATCGTTTGGCGAGTACGTCGTTCTGCCCCAGCAATGCATCGTACCGTTGCCGGACGCCGTATCCTTTGCCGAAGGGGCGCTCATTGAACCACTGGCGGTCGGCATGCATGCCGTACGGGCGCATCATATACAGGAGACGACAAAGGTGGCCGTCATCGGCTGTGGTACGATAGGACTGGGTGTCGTTCTCAGCGCGGCTTGTTTTCATCCGGCGACCCTTTTTGGCATCGACGTCATCGATTTTAATTTGGAAAAAGCCCGCTCCATGGGAGCTGTTGCTGCGTTTAACAGCACGCGCGATGATGTCGTCAAAGAAATTATGGAACGGACCGATGGTAAGGGCGTCGATATTACCTTCCTGGCCTTCGGTAATGATGCCTGCGTCCGTCAGGCGGCGGAAATTACCCGTCCGGGCGGCACGATTTCGGAAATCGCCATCATGGGTAAGGATATAAAGGCTTCGTTTGACCTTATCCAGGTGAAAGAGCTGCATGTGGACGGGTCCAATATGTATGTCCGTAGTGACTATGAAGCTGTATTGGCAGAAATTGCGGCAGGTAATATGAAGCCCTCAGGGTTTATTACAAAACGCTTCCCCATTACCCAGTTTGGTGAAGCCCTGGAATTTACGGATAAGCGGCCGGAACCGGTCGTAAAGACACTTCTGGAATTTTAGATCGTGAAACAGCGTAAGGATGTGACGCCTATGATAAAGAAAATCGGAATATTGACCAGCGGCGGGGATGCACCGGGGATGAACGCTGCCATCCGCGGCGTTACCCGTTACGCTATGTATAAAGGACTGACTGTAGAAGGCATATTGCGGGGATATGACGGATTGATCCATGGAGACAGCACTGCCCTGACACGCCGTTCTGTCGGCGGAATCATTCATCGCGGAGGTACACTATTAAAGACGGCCCGTTCGGAAGAATTCCGGACAGAAGAAGGCCGGCAAAAGGCCTATGAATGGCTGCAGAAGAACCACATTGACGCATTAGTCGTCATTGGCGGCGATGGATCTATGAAAGGGGCAGAAAAACTGAGTGCATTGGGCATACCGACGATAACGATTCCCGGAACGATTGACAATGATATGCCTGGCACAGAATATACGTTGGGCTATGATACGGCTGTCAATACCGTACTGGAAGCAGTGAACCGCATCCGCGATACGGCGTCTTCCCATGACCGGGTAGCTATTGTAGAAGTTATGGGGCGTCACGCCGGGTTCATTGCCCTCGAATCGGGCATGGCCTGCGGGGCAGAAATCGTTCTGGTACCGGAAAAGAAAGTCACACTGAAAGAAGTGGCCGACCATCTCGTGGAATCCCATAAACAGTGGAAAATGAGCAGTATTGTCATCGTTGCCGAAGGTGCCGTCAGTGGATGTGACGTGCTGACCTACATGAAACAGCATCATCCGGAAATGAATCCCAGCCTGACCGTACTAGGATATCTCCAGCGCGGTGGTGCCCCTTCGGCAAGAGATGCCAAAATGGCGGGGCTGTTTGCCCAGAAGGCCGTCGATTACCTTCTTTCCGGTGGAAAAGATGCTGTCATTGGCTCTATTCACGATAAGATTGTGGCAACGCCTTATACCGAGGTAGATAAATATAAGTTTACCATTGATGAAAACGAATATGACTTAGTACATGCGTTAGGCACGTAAATTCCCCTCTTCTGTAGAAGAAGGAACTGTATCTCCCCATGCAGTTTCTTCTTCTTTTTTTTTGTACTTTCCCATATAATAAGAGATATAGAACAGGAGGCGGTATAGATGCTTGAACTCGTAACAGCTGACAAGCTGCAGCTGGATATTTTTTCTGTTTTTGGTACGAATAACGGACTTCTCATGGCAGGAGACAAAAACGATGCACGGGTCATGACGATTGGCTGGGCCAATCCGGGGCGGACCTGGAATATTCCTACGTGCATCGTCTATGTACGGCCGGAACGGTATACGTATGAGTATATGGAGCGGTTTGATTATTTTACCGTATCGGTGCTGCCGATGGCTCTTCATGACAAGGTCATATACTGTGGTATCCACAGTGGACGCGATACGGATAAAATCAAAAATTGTGGATTCCCTTTGCAGTATGGGATGGGGGATGCCCCGTTCATTGCCAGTGCAGACTGGACCCTGGTCTGCAAGAAACTGTACGTGCAGGACCTGTCGCCAAAGGGAGTGACCGATTCCCGCGTCCTTCGCTCCTATACGCGGGAAGGCTGGCATCGCATGTACATAGGTCAGGTAGTAGAAGCGTATCATCAGAAAGCCGAATGACCGCCAACTAAGATGTTCCTATTATATTAACTTATCAGAGGTGATACCTATGAAATTAACCATTCTTATTGATAATTACACCATCAGCGGGGGCTGCTACGGCGCAGAATCCGGCTTTTCTGCCTGGTTTGAAGACCGGGATAAGAAAGTCCTCCTCGATGCCGGCCGCTCAGACATGTTCATGAAAAATGCCTGGCGCCGCGGTATTGACTGCCTCCAGGCCGATGCTGTCGTTTTATCCCATGGTCACTATGACCATACGTGGGGCCTCCTGCCGCTGGTACAGGCACATATTGAAGCGACGTATGAAAAACGCCCCCGCATAGCAGCGCCTGTGTACGCCCATCCTGATACTTTTCTGCCCAAGGAAGCAGGGGGCAAAAATATCGGTTCCATCCTGGACGAAGCTTCGCTCCATGCCATCCTGCCGGTCCATACAACAAAAGAACCGGTCTGGCTGACAGACCGGCTCGTATTCCTCAGTGAAATTGAACGGACCAATGATTTTGAAGCGAAAAAGCCTTTAGGTCATACGCTGCGCAACGGCGTATGGGAAGACGATTATTTGTATGATGACTCGGCCATGGTCTATTGTTCCGATAAGGGCCTGGTCATTGTAACGCCCTGCGCCCATGCCGGCGTCTGCAATACCATTGCCTATGCGAAAAAAGTATGCCATACCGATACGGTGTATGCTGTTATTGGTGGATTCCATCTTTTGCGGGACAATCCGGACGTCATGCGGAAAACACTGGATTTCATAGAAGACTGCCAGCCGGAGCTGGTATATCCCTGCCATTGCGTCAGCCTGGAAAATAAGACACTCCTTGCACGGGAATTGCCCGTAAAAGAACTGGGAGCTGGTACTCGCCTGCGCTTCGACGAATAGACTCAGCGGACGAATTCCAGGCGGAAAGCCCGCCCCGGCGTGATATAGGGTATGAGAAATTGTTCTTCCGGCAGGATATAAGCTGCCCGGTTGCAATTAGGGCCGCCTGGGTAGGACTTCAGGCTGATCTGTACCTCGCCCATATAACGGCCGTATCCTTCATTGTCTACGGTGATGTCGCCGTACGATACGGGCTGGTCTGCCGTTTCATCACCCGAAATGATGTGCCCCTGCAGCCGGGAGCGGCTTTCTGCGGCGCGGATGACATCCTGAGCCGGGTCCAGGCGGGCCGTCATAGGCTGGCTGAGAAGGTCCTGCAGGAACGGGTCATGACTGAGAAGGCGTGCCTTGAGAACGATTCGGCCTTTTTCCTCCCGGCCCGCGTGGGAAAGAGCGGTCAGTTCTTCCTGTGAGGGGGCAGAGTCACCGATATAAACGGTATCTGCGCCCATAGCCTGGGCGTGGCGGGCCGCCAGATCTACTGTGCGATTCCGATCGTCTTCCAATGTGGGCAGTCCTTCCCGGAGGGGCAGCCGCCGGCCGGTCTGACTGGGGATGAACAGACCAACGGAAATACCCTGGTTCTGCAGCCACTGTGTCTGTTTTTGTACATAGTCTTCTCCCAGACCCGTATGAGGGCGGGGATAAAAGTTGTGCAGGCTGTCTATATGGCTGAAATCAGCCCCGGCTTCCTGAAGGGCTGCCAGTTCTGCCGGGCGGAGGGTGGAGGCATTGAGCTGCACCTTCATCATATGGCTGAACAGAGCTATTTTGCGGACATCGAATCCATAATCAAAGCGGACCGTCGTAATGCCCAGGGAAAGCAGATGTTCCGGTGTCAGAGATGGCAGATTCAGTAATTCCTGCGTCTTTGGTGATACATCAGCTATGACATCGAAGTGATGGTGACGAGCGACAGATAAAATTTCCTGAAGCTCCATAGATAGGACGTCTGTGTCTGATTCGGGAATGTGGAGGGATGTAAACACCCGCGTAATGCCCATAGCGGCCGCTTCTTCCAGAAGGGCCAGTTCATCGGCACAGCTGCGGCCTAAACCGGGATAGAGAGAAATACCTGTTTTCATAGTCAGCAAACCTCCTCGGCAGGGTCATCGAATCCGATGATCCACGTAGCAATAAAACCGGCAAGATAGGAGACGAAAAGCCCGGAAAGATACACGGGGATATTGTCCGTGCTGGCGGCCAGGGGAAGGCCGGATATGCCCATAGCTGCAGCGCCGACCATAAAGGCAGCCTGTACGGCACCACCGCAGGCCCCGCCGATACAGGCACCGATAAACGGTTTTCCCAGAGGAAGCGTAACACCGTAAATCAGCGGTTCACCGATACCCATGAGTCCGACAGGCAGTGCAGAGGCAATGGTTTTGCGCAGCTGCCTGTTTTTTGTTTTGACATATACGGCTGCTGCGGCGCCTACCTGGCCGCCACCGGCCATAGCCAGGATGGGGAGCAGGATGGTAACGCCATAGCGGGCCAGTAGTTCCGCATGGATAGGCGTCAGGCCCTGATGGATGCCTAGCATGACCATGGGAAGAAACGTGCCGCCGAGGATGAAGCCCGTCACGGCGCCGCCGCGGCCGATGGATTCAGTTGCCGCATATCCGATGGCTTCCGACAGCCATCCGCCGATGGGCTGGCAGATGAATAGGGCAACAAAGGTCGCGATGAGGACGACCAGGAGCGGTGTCAGAAAGAGGTCAAACATATCGGGAATGACGCGGTGCAGTTTCTTTTCCAGCAGGGAAGCAAAGAGGACGACGAGGATGACGGCGATGATGCCGCCCCGCCCTGGAACGAGAGGCTGGCCGGAAAAGACGATATGGGCCAGTCCCGGATGGGTAATGATAGCGGCCATGACACCACCCAGCATGGGCGAACCGCCAAAGACTTTGGCTGCATTGACGCCGACAAAGATATTGAGACCGTAAAACGCGGCATTGCCGGCAATGGCAAATATCTGTATTACAGGCAGGGCGGATAATTCCGGATTGAGTTTCAGGGCAATATTCAGCAGCCCCGTAATCAGGCCGCAGGCGATGAACGCGGGGATGATGGGTACAAAAATCTGGGCAATCTTTTTCAATGCTTCTCTGGCCGGAGTGGCGTTTTTTCTGCGGATGGCTTCATGCAGTGCCTGCCCGTCTCCGACAGCGGCATTGCGGGCCAGCTCGCCAACTGATGCAGATTGATTGTCTTCTTTCAGTAATTCCAGAAATTCCCGGGTCACTTCCTGGGCCTTGCCCGGTCCCAGGATAATCTGCCATTCATCACCGGACTTATTGATGCCCATGACGCCGCGCAGGCGGCCTATATCTTCTTTTGTGAAATGTTCTTCCTTTACGACCAGGCGCAGACGGGTCATACAGTGATAGGCCTGGACGATATTGGAGGCAGGTCCTGTGAGAGCGTAGATTTCCCGGGCCAGTTCTTTATAATCCATTATATCGTCCCTTTCGCAGCGGATTGAGCAGAAAGCACCTTCGAAATAAAGCCGTCGGCAGTCTGTAATTTTTCTTGTGCTTCTTCATAAGAAATATGCAGGAGCAGCATGACGATGGCTGGTTTAGCCTGTCCTTTACTTTGTGCGAGGGCCCGGATGGCTTCATCACGGCTGCAGCCGGCGGCCTCCATGACAATGCGCCGCGCTCTTTCTTCCAGTTTATGATTCGTCGCTTTGACATCGACCATCAGATTCCCGTAAACTTTACCGAGGCGGATCATCGTTCCTGTAGACAACATATTCAGAATCATTTTCTGGGCAGTGCCGGCTTTCATACGGGTGGAACCGGTAATGACTTCCGGACCGGTAACGGCACATAAATCAATATCAGCACAGGCGCCTATGGGAGAATGGGGAGAACAATCAACGGCAATGGCGGCAGCGCCACATTGACGGGCGCAGGTGAGAGCACCTATGACGTAAGGCGTGCGGCCGGAAGCACTGAGACCGACGACGACATCTTTTTTCGTAAGGCCCTTGTCGAGCAGGTCTTTTTTTCCCAGATTTTCGTCGTCTTCTGCGCCTTCACGGGCACGGAACATGGCAGATTCTCCTCCGGCAATCAGTCCCTGGACGAGGTCCGGATCAGTAGAATAGGTGGGTGGACATTCTGCTGCATCGAGGACCCCGAGCCGTCCCGATGTACCAGAGCCGGCGTAAAACAAGCGGCCGCCTTCATGAAGATGATGGCTGATGAGGTCAATGGCTCTTGCGATGTCCGGTATGATGGCTTCTACGGCCGATGCCGCCCGATGGTCTTCCCTATTGATGATGCGGACCATTTCTTCCGTAGAAACCTGATCTATGTTCTTACTGCGGGGATTCCGCTGTTCTGTTGCAATAGCTGCTAATTCAATCATAATAGAGCCTCTTTTCTCTACAAGGTGTATTATATTATAAAACAGGAGCCGTATTGTAGCAACCGGATGTGATTCAGGATACGCAGGATGTATGCAAATGTTTTGATAATATACATCCATTTGAGGATAATAATTTACAATCCTCCTTTTTCATGGTATGATATTTTTGCACGGAAAATCTGTGCGTGCCTGTGCGCCCATAGCTCAGCTGGATAGAGCAGCAGTTTCCTAAACTGCGTGTCGGATGTTCGAGTCATCTTGGGCGCACCATTTTTATATCTGTTTTGTATTTATTGCAAACTTCAGCAGAAAGGTGGCTGTCTGCATGTCCCAAATAGAAAAGAACCCTCTTGCTTTTTTCCATGAAGAACCTATTTCTGACCGTGACTATACCATGGCTGAGGCTGTAGCCGAAGCGAAACGCTGTCTTAATTGCCGTGTGCCCCAGTGCCGCAATAGCTGCCCCATAGAAAATGAAATACCTCAGTTCATTCATGAATTGGCACAAGGGAATTTTGGTGCGGCCGCCGAATACATCTATCACCGCAGTGATTTTCCCGCACTGTGCGGACGTATCTGCCCCAGGGAAACGCAATGTGAAGGGGCCTGTGTACTGGGCAAAAAAGGAAAGCATATAGAAATCGGAAAACTGGAACGGTTTGTGGCCGATCTGGTTCTGGATAATCACATTCTCGATGACGTGCCCAGCAAAAAATGCAATGGGACCGTTGCTATTGTCGGCAGTGGCCCGGCAGGCATGGCAGCAGCTCAGGACCTGGCACGGATGGACTACGATGTGACGATTTTTGAAAGTTCTACCCAACCGGGAGGAACGCTTACCTATGGTATACCGACATTCCGCCTTCATAAAGAATATGTCCTCCGGGAAGTAGAACGGATGGAGCAGTTGGGCGTTACCATACGGTATGAAACAAAAGTGGGCCGTGATATTTCTCTGGATAAACTGGCCGAAGACTTTGATGCTGTTTTTATTGCCGTCGGCACAATGGAAGGATGGAAACTGGGAGTCGAAAATGACCATTTATCTGGTGTGATTGATGCGGCCCAGTTCCTGTACCAGGTGGAACAGGTACAGCTTGGTGAAGAACAATTATCCAGGCTGCCCGTCAAACCGGGAGATACGGTCCTCGTCGTCGGTGCCGGTAATGTGGCTATTGATGCGGCCCGTACGGCACTGCGCCTGAAAGCAAAGGTAAAAATCGTATACCGCCGGGGCGAAAAGAATATGAAATGCCTGCCCTCCGAATATATGGAAGCAAAAGAGGAAGGAATCCAGTTCCAGTTCTATTCGGCGCCCCGTGCCGTCGTCGGTACCGATCATGTAGAAGGGCTCCGGATTGAAAAGCAGAAGATCTTGGACGATGGGACGATGGTACCGACAGGAGAATTTGAAATTGTGCCGGCCGATAAGATCATTGCTGCCATTGGCAATAGACCGGAAATGGACATTATTCAGGCTTTTGGTGCTGAAGCTACGGAAGACGGTTACATCGAATCCCGCAATATCCCTTACGGTATGACCAGCCGGCGCGGTATATTTGCTGCCGGTGACGTCGTACACAAGCCGAAAACGGTCGTGCTGGCTATGCGTGAAGGCAAGCGGACAGCGGCTGGTATCGATGAATATATCCGGGCTAAACACATGATGGAAGAGGTCAACAAGGGATAAGGAGGTCCATATGTCCGAACTGATACAGCAGATTGAAAAAGCCAATGCGGCCTTTGTAGAAGAACATAAGGCCGGAGGCTTGACAGAAGTAAGCAAATATCCGTCCCGCAGCGTAGCCATCCTTACCTGTATGGATACGCGCCTGCTGGATTTTCTGGAACCTGCCATGGGTTTGAAACGGGGCGAAGCTAAGATCATTAAAGTGGCTGGCAATACGGCAGGCCGCAGTTTTAACAGTGTCGTTGGCAGTCTGATGGTCGCTGTCTATGAACTTCATGTGACGGACATTATCGTCGTCGGACATGAAGATTGCGGCATGCTCCATACGACGGCAGAAGGACTTTGTAAAAAAATGTTTGAGGCGGGGATTGACCCGGCAATCATTGATGATGTGGAACCACAGCTCATGGCCTGGGCCGATCCCATCTGTGACTGCGAAGAATCGGTACGGGTTACCGTACGCAACTTGCAGCGCAATCCCTATCTGCCCAGGGGAATCCATTACCATGGAGCAGTCATCCATCCTGATACAGGGGCCGTCCGGTTCGTAATTACGGATGCGGAAAAGAAATAAAGGAGGCAGATTATGAATCTCGTTGAACAACGTATGGCAGATCATGCAGCTGTCCTGGCTGCGACAAAAGCACTGGCTCCTGATATAGAAAGAGCAGGCACTCTGATCCGGGATGCGCTGGCTGGTGGCCACAAAATTTTATTCTGCGGAAATGGCGGCAGCGCTGCCGATTCCCAGCATCTGGCAGCAGAAATCGTCGGCCGCTTCCAGAAAGAACGGCCCAGCCTGCCTGCACTGGCACTGACCGTAGATACATCGGTCCTCACAGCCGTAGCTAATGACTACGGGTACGATACGGTATTCAGCAGACAGGTAGAAGGACTTGGGAATGCCGGAGATGTACTGGTTGGCATTTCTACATCGGGGAATAGCAAGAACGTCATTGCCGCCATCGAAACGGCCCGTAAAAAGCAGATGAGCGTCATCGGCTTTACCGGCATTGGTGGTGGAAAAATGGCGGACTTGTGTGATGTTTGTCTGGCCGTTCCTTCCAAAGTGACGGCCCGCACCCAGGAAATGCATATCATGATGGGCCATATCATCTGTGAAATTGCAGAAGAAACGTATTGATACAATAGTCTTAGTTCAACAAAAAACGGGAACAGAATGGCTTTACGTCATTCTGTTCCCGTTTTTGTTGCTATACATTCTGATTCCTTTGGCGAAGGGAAAACAGCGATATTAATATCCTAAGTTTTCCCCGACGAGGATGACCTTGATACGGCCCTGGGGTCCGCTGTTGCGGCGGGTCCGGACCATCTGATTGCAGATACTCTGCGGGCTGAGACAGTCAGCGCACATGCCGTTGGTGTTGCACGGCGTCGGGATGCCGAAACGCTGGGCATTAATTGGAGCGGCAGTCGAACGGGCCCGGGCGATGGCCGCTTCCAGTGTCGGTTCTACTTTATTCATGCCGGCGATGACTATGACCTGTTTGGGCCCGAAGATGAGCGCTGCTGTGCGGTTGCCGTTGCCGTCGATATTAAATAACTGACCATCCTGGGTGGCGGCATTCGTACTCATGATGAACGTATCGCAGGTCAGACCTTTACGCATGATTTCCATCCGTTCTTCCGGTGTCTTGGCCGTATCGCGGTCGAGAACCGGGTTGTGGGCTTTGACGTAATCATAGAGTCCCATTTCTACAATAGAGGTGGAACCACCCCAGGAAACGACGTCTGTTTCCGGAATCAGTGATACCGCTTTAGCCAGGGCTTCTTCTTTGGTAGGACAATACCAGGCGGCAAAACCGCGTTTTTCAAAATTTTTGGCAACGGCCGGCCCTTTCTTATCATACATGGTGTGCATCATATCGGAACGATCCATATTAACTCCTCCTAAAATATATATTGTGACATAGGCTAAAAGCCGATGTTTTCACCGACGAGAATGACTTTGATGCGCCCGGCCGGATTGCAGGCGCGGGTGCGCAGTATCTGACGGCATACCGTGTCCTGGCCTTTGCAGTCAGCGCACATGCCTGTCAGGTAGCACGGTGTTTTGGAGCCGGCAAAGCGGTTGATGTTGATGGCTGATGCGGTCGAGCGGGCCCGGGCCAGAGCGGCAGCCACTGTTGGAACGACCTTATTCATGCCGACGATGACCAGCACCTGACGGGGACCATAGGAGAGCGCCGCTACGCGGTTGCCGTTGCCGTCGATGTTCAATAATTCACCATCCTGGACGGCAGCATTGGTGCCCATGAGGAAGGTATCACATAACAATGCTTTACGCATGAGTTCTACCCGTTCTTCCGCTGTCTTTGCCGTGTCGCGGTCAATGACCTTGTAATGGGCCTGTACATAAGCGTGGAGCCCGATGTCATCAATGGAGCGGGAACCGCCCCAGGAGACGATGTCATCTTTGGGAATGAGAGAAATAGCTTTAGCCAGGGCTTCCTCACAAGTTGGACAGTACCAGGCGGCGAATCCTCTTTTTTCAAAGTTCCGGGCAACGGCCGGCCCTTTCTTATCATACATGGTATGCATCATATCGGTTCTTTCCATTGTAAAACCTCCTTATTGGTTCATAAAGCCCTGAAATGCGCGGGTATTACGTATACGGTCAAAATGAGACTGGCTGCGGGCTGCCTCTTTTACATTTTCTTTATCGATGGCAGCGGCTTTTTTCAGGTATAAAACGGCCTTTTCGGCATTCCCCTGGTCGCCGTAAATGGTGGCGATGCCATAATAGCTCCACGTGTTATCCGGTTCGCTGTCGATGACTTTCTGGAACCAGGTAATCGATTCATCGTATTGCTTGTCGATTTTCAGGGCCAGTGCCAGGTCATAGAAAGATGGGACATAATCTGGTTTTAGTTCCAGTGCCTGCCGGATGAGAGAAATTCCCTGACGGACCTCCTTTGGATTTACCCCGTTGCCGCGCATGGCCAGGGCGATTCCCTTGCCGGAAAGTGCTTTATAATTTTTTTGGTCTTTGGCAAGTGCCTGGTCATACAGGGAAATGGCCTGATCATACTGGAATTGCTGGTAGAAAGACAAGCCCTTTTCAAAGAGGGCTTCTGAGGCGGCATCTATCTGAATCTGTTGCTGTTGCTGCTGGTTCTGTGCCGGTGCCGGCTGCTCCTGATTTCCGCAGCCGGCTATGAACAGGCCAACTGTAAGACATAGGGCCACTGCTATAGGAATCTTTTTCATTTTTTCACCTCATATACATACGCTACGTATAGTATATAAGAAAATTCATAAATGCACAAAGCCGTATACACGGTATTCACGTTTTCTTACTATGTATACATAAACTATGGATAGCTTTATTATACTATCTATGGTATCATTTTTATAGAAGTTTCTTTCCGTACACGGCCAACCGGATAATATTTTTAATTGTAAAGTGAATTTATTCTACATGTACCAGATGGGAAACCATACCATTTTAGGATGAATTTTGCTTATTTTTAGTATGCTCAAAACGCAATACTCATGCTCGAAACGCAATAGACTATACTGAATGGTGCTATTTATGCAAATGAATTGAAAAATAAATTCAGCTTGCTATAATAAAGGTAGAGAGATTAAACGTTTAAATAACCTCTGTAATTGTAAGCGCTTGTATTGTCTACTATTATTTTTCTCATTTTATTTCTCAAGGAGATGTTTAAAGTGACTGAAAAATTGATGAAAACAATGGATGGTAATGAAGCTGCCGCATACGTATCGTATGCATTGACAGAAGTTGCAACAATTTTCCCGATTACTCCGTCTTCCCCGATGCCGGAACACGTGGATGTATGGGCGGCTCATGGTAAAAAGAACCTCTTCGGCCAGCCGGTGCGCGTCATGGAAATGCAGGCTGAAGCCGGTGCTGTCGGCGCCCTGCACGGCCTCGTTGAAGCAGGTTCTCTGGGTACTTCCTATACGGCTTCCCAGGGCCTGATGCTCATGATTCCTGTCATGCACCGTATTGCCGCAACATGCAAACCGGCTGTACTCCATGTAGCTGCCCGTTCTGTAGGGTCTCATGCCCTTTCTATTTTCGGGGATCATTCCGATGTCATGGGCTGCCGTAATACCGGTTGGGGCATGCTCTGCAGCGGCAGCGTCCAGGAAGTCATGGATCTTGCCGGCGTAGCACATCTTTCTGCTATTAAAGCCAGCCTGCCGATGATGCACTTCTTCGATGGTTTCCGTACATCTCACGAAATTCAGAAAGTCGAAGTTATGCCCTATGAAGAATTAGATAAACTGCTGGACCGCGATGCCCTCTATAAATTCAAACATGAAGCACTGAACCCGGATCATCCGACCATGCGCGGCGGCGTTAATAACCCGGATATTTTCTTCCAGAACCGTGAAGCCGTCAACTCCTATTATGACAAACTGCCTGATATCGTCCAGGATTACATGGACAAAATCAGTGAATTTACAGGCCGGACTTATAAATTGTTCAACTACTACGGTGCTCCCGATGCAGAATACGTCATTGTAGCCATGGGTTCCGTAACAGGCGCTATTGAAGAATGCATCGATGCCATGACGGCAGAAGGCCAGAAAGTCGGCTATGTACAGGTACACCTCTATCGTCCGTTCTCGCTGAAACACTTCTTTGCAGCTATGCCGAAGACGGTTAAACGCATTGCTGTCCTGGACCGCACGAAGGAACCGGGTGCAATCGGCGAACCGCTGTATGAAGATGTATGTACGGCATTCCAGAATTCTGACAGTGATCCCATGATCATTGCCGGCCGCTATGGCCTGTCCTCCAAGGACGTTCCGCCTTCCCATATCAAATCTGTATTTGTTCATCTCATGAGTGATAATCCGAAACAACATTTCACCGTCGGCATCAATGATGATGTAACCAACCTGTCTATTCCTCTCGTACCGATGGATGTCAAGACGGACGGAATCATCAGCTGCAAGTTCTGGGGCTTCGGTTCCGATGGTACAGTTGGTGCCAACAAGAACTCTATCAAGATTATCGGCGATAATACGGACCAGTACGTTCAGGCTTATTTCGAATATGATACGAAGAAATCCGGCGGCGTTACGAAATCCCATCTGCGTTTCGGCAACCGCCCGATCCGTTCGACCTATTATGTCAAATCGGCTGACTTCGTAGCATGTCATAAAGAAGCGTATATCAAAGATTACGATATCGTCGGTGAAATTAAAGATGGCGGCATCTTCCTCCTCAACTGCAGCTGGGATCAGGCAGCCCTTGAAACACACCTGAAAGCCAGCGTAAAACGTCAGATTGCCAATAAACATATTAAATTCTACACCATCGATGCGACGAAGATTGCCGCTGAAATAGGTCTGGGCAACCGTACCAATACGGTTCTGCAGGCTGCCTTCTTCAAACTGGCCAATATTATTCCTATTGATGATGCCGTCAAATATATGAAAGAAGCCATCGTCAATACCTATTCGGCCAAGGGCGAAAAGATTGTCAATATGAACTGTGAAGCCGTTGAACGCGGCGTATCCGGTGTTGTTGAAATCAAGGTTCCGGAAGCATGGGCTACGGCGAAAGACGAAGCCGTCGAAGATATGACAAAAGATCTGCCTGATTTTGTCAAGAGAATCTGTATTCCGTCCAATCTGCAGAAAGGCGACGACCTGCCGGTCAGCGAATTCCTGCCTTATGCAAACGGCGATTACCCCGTAGGCAGCGCGGCTTATGAAAAACGTGGCATTGCAACCAATGTCCCGGTCTGGGATGTAACGAAATGCGTACAGTGCAACCAGTGCTCTATGGTCTGCCCGCATGCCGCTATCCGTCCGTATCTCCTCGATGAAAGTGAAGTAAAAGCAGCTCCCGAAGGCTTCGTGACGAAGAAAGCCGTCGGCAAAGGCCTTGAAAAATATGAATTCCGCGTTCAGGTATCTCCGCTCGATTGCTACAGCTGCGGTTCCTGCATTAAGACCTGTCCTGTACAGGCACTCTCCTTTGCACCGCTCGATTCCCAGCGCAAAGAAGCGGCAAACTGGGACTATGCCCAGACGGTCAGCATCAAAGATACGGGCCTCGATGAATTCAGTGTCAAAGGCAGCCAGTTCAAACTGCCGTATCTGGAATTCTCCGGCGCCTGCGCAGGCTGCGGCGAAACACCGTATGTCAAACTGCTGACCCAGCTGTATGGCGACCGCCTCTATATCGCTACGCCGGCTGGCTGTATGCAGGCGTGGGCTGCTGCACTTCCGTGCATCCCGTGGACAAAAGATAAGAACGGCAAAGGGACGGTTTGGACGAACTCCCTGTTTGAAGATAATGGCGAATTTGGTTTCGGCATGTACCTGGCTCTCCATCAGCAGCGGGAAGATGTAAAGAACCATCTCGAAGCACTGGCTGGTCTCATCGATGAAGGTTCGCTCAAAGCGGCTATCCAGAAATGGCTCGACTCCTATGGCTGCCATAATGAAGGCGAAACGACGAAACAGATCAGCGCAGATCTGATTGCCGAACTGGAAAAAGCACAGCTTACAGGTAAAGCGGGCGAAGAAGTGGCTTATCTCCTGGCTCACAAAGAACACATCGGCAAGAAGACCGTCTGGATCGTCGGCGGCGATGGCTGGGCATATGATATCGGTTATGGTGGTCTGGACCATATCATGGCAACGACGGAAAACTTCAACGTTCTCGTCATCGATAACGAAGTATATGCCAACACCGGTGGCCAGTCCTCCAAGGCTACACCGAAAGGCGCTGTGGCACAGTTCGCTGCTGCCGGCCGCCGGACCAATAAGAAGGATCTGGGCCGTATTATGATTGGCTATGGTCACATCTATGTCGCCTCTGTCTCCATGGGTGCTAACCCGGCTCAGATGATGAAAGCCCTCAAAGAAGCGGAAGCGTATGATGGCCCATCTATCGTCCTGGCTTACAGCCCGTGCATCAATCACGGCCTTGTCAAGGGCATGAGCACGGCACAGATGGAAGAAAAGAAAGCCGTCGAATGCGGTTACTGGCCGCTCTACCGGTACAATCCGGCTCTGGAAGCAGAAGGCAAGAATCCGTTCAGCCTCGATTCCAAGGAACCGAACGGCAAATATCGTGAATTCCTGATGGGTGAAACACGGTATGCTGCACTGACGCGTACTTTCCCGGAAGTAGCCGATCAGCTCTTTACGGAAGCCGAAGCTGCTGCTATGAAGCGGTATAAATTCTACAAGAGACTGGCTGCAGAAGTCTGATAGTCAGATTTATAAGAAAGATAATAGGAGCTGTCGCATGCATAACGGAGCGGCAGCTCCTATTGTTATACCTTCAAACTCATGAACGAGACTGTTGCATTAAGCGTAAATACGTAATGCGACAGTTTCGTTCTTTTTTTACAAAGGGCATTATCTTTTTTTTATGATTATTACAAGAGATATTGCTTGCAATGTTGAACATAGGATGTTACAATATAGCCGTAATCAGAAATGACGTACCTGAGGATTCAGAAAGGAAGGATAACATGACTGAAATGGTAACGAATGAAGTACCAGCAAGTAATGCCTATCTGGAAAAAATGAACAAGTTTTGGCGTGCTGCCAATTATCTGTCAGCCTGCCAGCTGTATTTATTGGATAACCCACTCCTGAAAAAGCCGCTTACGCCGGACATGATAAAAAAGAAAATCGTCGGCCACTGGGGAACTGTACCGGCACAGAATTTTGTATTCGTTCATATGAACCGCCTGATTAAACTCTATGACCTGGATTTGATTTTATTATCCGGCCCGGGTCACGGCGGAAATTTCTTCATTGCCAATGATTATCTGGATGGATCGTATAGTGAAATTTATCCGAATATCTCTCAGGATGAAGCAGGGATGCAGAAGCTGTTCAAACAGTTTTCCTTCCCCGGTGGCGTGCCCAGCCACTGCGCTCCGGAAACGCCGGGCTCCATCCATGAAGGCGGCGAACTGGGTTATTCTATTGCCCACGCCTGTGGGGCTATTTTTGACAATCCCGACCTGATTGCCGCTACTGTCGTAGGTGATGGCGAAGCCGAAACGGGACCGCTGGCAACGTCTTGGCAGTGCAATAAATTCATCAATCCGATTACAGACGGTGTCGTACTGCCCATCCTCAATCTGAATGGATATAAAATTGCCAACCCGACTATCTTCGGACGCATGTCCCACCAGGAACTGGTCGATTTCTTCCACGGTTGCGGCTGGGAACCGTACTTCGTCGAAGGCGACGATCCCATGACGATGCACCGGCTGATGGCAGATACGATGGATACGGTCATTGCCAGAATCAAAGAAATCCAGGCCCATGCACGGCAGCAGAACGATGCCACACGCCCCGTATGGCCGATGGTCATCCTGCGCACACCCAAAGGATGGACCGGCCCGAAAGTAGTCGATGGCAAACGCATTGAAGGAAATTTCCTGGCCCATCAGGTGCCAATTGCCATGGATAAACCGGAACATCTGCAGCTCCTTTCCGATTGGCTGCATAGCTATCATGCAGAGGAATTATTTGATGAAACGGGAAAACTGCTCCCGGAATTGAGGGCACTGGCACCGGAAGGCGACCGCCGCATCGGTATGAATCCTCATGCTAATGGTGGTATCCTGTACCGAGAACTGCGGCTGCCTGATTTCCGTGACTATGCCTTTGACATTGGTAATCACGGGGAAAAAGACAGCCAGGATACGCAGAACCTCGGTCCGTATATCCGTGACATTTTCAAACTGAATGACGATGCAAAGAATTTCCGGATTTTCTCTCCCGATGAAAACAATTCCAACCGCTTCCAGGCCGTCTTTGATGTAGAAAATAGAGACTGGAATGTACAGGCAACGGCAGAAGATGATCATTTATCGCCGTCTGGACGCGTCATGGATTCCATGCTGTCGGAACACATGTGCGAAGGCTGGCTGGAAGGATATCTTCTGACTGGCCGTCACGGCTTCTTTGACACCTATGAAGCCTTCTCGCGGATTGTCGATTCGATGGCAGCCCAGCATGCAAAATGGCTGAAAGTCTGCAATCAGCTCCCATGGAGACACAGCATTGCTTCCCTGAACCTCATGATGTGCTCGACTGTATGGCAACAGGACCATAATGGATTTACCCATCAGGATCCGGGCTTCATGGATCATATGGCCAATAAAAATGCCGATGTCGTCCGCATTTTCCTTCCGCCCGATACAAACTGCCTCCTGGCAACCATGGATACGTGCCTGCGTACCCAGAATTTTGTCAATGTCATCATTGCCAGCAAGCATCCCCGTCCGCAGTGGCTCTCTATGGAAGAAGCGGTCAAACACTGCACCCAGGGTATTGGCATCTGGGACTGGGCTTCCAATGACCAGGGACAGGACCCGGATATCGTATTTGCCTGCGCCGGTGAAACGCCGACACTGGAAGCTCTGGCTGCCGTATCGATTTTGCGGAAAGAACTGCCAGAATTGAAGATCCGATTCATTAACGTAGTGGATCTGTTCAAACTCCTGCCTCAGACAGAACATCCCCATGGACTGACTGATGTCGAATACGACATGCTCTTTACCAAAGACAAACCGGTCATTTTCAATTTCCATGGTTATCCCAAACTGGTCCATGAACTGACCTATCATCGTCATAATAACCGTCTCATGCACGTCTGCGGTTATCGTGAAGAAGGGACTATAACGACACCGTTTGACGTGCGCGTACAAAATAATGTTGACCGTTTCCACCTCGTACGCAGCGCTCTGAAACGACTCCCGAATCTTGGGAACCGGGGGGCTTACCTATTCCAGAAAATGAATGACAAGCTTGTTGAACACAAACAGTACATTCATGACAAGGGCGTTGATTTACCGGAAGTATCCCAGTGGAAATGGGAAGACTAATACATCACTAACCTCTTTCAGCATCACAAGACAAGAACTCCTGCCAGCACTGTATGGCAGGAGTTCTTGTCTTACTTCACAGAGTGTTTTTACTTGACGGATTACCGTGTGAAAGGGAACGGACTTGTGGTATAATTACATGATAAGTCTAAAAATAAGAGTGAATGAGAGATAGGATGACCATCATGAAATTAATATTCGTGGATTTTGAAATGAATCCCATCAGCAAGGAGCGCCGGCAGATACGAAAAATCTGCCCGGGAGAAATCATCGAAATAGGTGCGGTCAAACTCGACGAACAGGCGCAGGAAATCAGTAGCTTTAAAGAATATGTCCTGCCTAAATATGCGACAGAGATGGATGAGACTTGTCAGGAACTGACGGGAATCACCATGGACATGCTTCGTCAGGCCGACACGTTTGTACCGGCATTCCGGCGGTTTCTGGATTGGTGCAATGAAACCGGGGAAAATGATTATGAAATGTACGCCTGGAGTGAAAACGACTGGCGGCAGCTCCATAATGAAATGCGGCTGAAAAAAATCAATACCCAGTCGGACCGTGTGGCATGGATGCTGGGGCACTGGCAGAATTTTCAGCAGATATACTGCAATCTGCTGGGACTGGATAATGTCATTTCTCTGGACAAGGCAATCGAGACGACGGGGGAACCCTTTGACGGTCAGATGCATGACGCATTGTGGGATGCCCGCAATACAGCCAAATTATATATGTTGTCCAAAAAGAAAGAGGAATTTCGCAAAGTCATGGATTCCATCATCGAGGTAACGGCCTCGGCCGAACCGCTTACGTTTTCTATGGCAGAAGCCTTTAAAAAAGCCAGGAGATAAGGAAAAATAGAAGAGAAAGAAGGAAAGAGCTTTTGGGGGAAGTTGGTATCCGTATCATTTTTTTATTTATCGATGTAATCCTGCCTATGGCAGCCGGTTATGCGTGCAGACAGAAACAGTGGCTGGATGAAAAACAATGCAATATCCTTATCCGCATCAACATCACTATCATTACAACATTGCTGACGACGCTGACATTCTGGGTCCTTCCGATTAAGCCGCATCTCATGCTGCTGCCTGTTTTCATGGTGCTTAATGCATTTATACCTGTAGGGGTCATTTTTCTCTTTCACCGGCAGCGCAAATTCACATCCATGGCCGATCAGGGCAGTTATATCCTGGCGGCGCTCCTGACGAATCTGGGAACACTGGGCGGTTTGTGTGGCTATATCCTGTATGGTGAACGGGGCTTTGCTTATGCCCAGTTGACAGCCGTATTTCAGAATTTCGTCACCTTTTTTATTGCTTTTCCTCTGGGAGCTTATTATAAGTACAGTGCTGAAGCGGGCGGCCATCTCAATCTCGTTTCTATGAGCTGGCGTAAACTCTTTATCAACTGGAATCAGATGCCCGTCGTCGGCATGGCACTGGGTATTGCCCTTTATGCTCTCGGGATTTCCAGACCACAAATACTGGATTATGCCTTTCAGGGGCTGATTCATATCGGGGCCTGGTCCGGGCTGGTACCGATTGGGTTCATGATAGAGTTTGCGGCTCTCTCCCGGTACTATAAGAAGACCTTTGACCTCGTACCCATCAAGCTGTTGGTGACGCCGGCTATCTGCTATGTCCTGGGCACATTCTGTTTCACCGATCCCGTTCTGATTGGGACGCTCATGATTCTCATGTCGATGCCGACGGCTATCTTTTCTCTCTTTGCCGTACGCTTATACAACCTCAATGTCAATCTGGCTATGTCCGCTTTTATTACGACGACGGCGTTTTATATATTCCTGTTTTATCCCGTTTTTTATTTTCTGGTCCACCTGGGATATCTTACCTTTACCTGATTTAATGAGAGGTGACTTATGATTTTAAAACTGAAGAAATCGTGGTTGTTTTTGTGCACAGCCTGTATCATGGCAATGTTTCTGGCCGGATGTGGTCATGCCGTCAACCTGACGGAAAAGCGCATTGACGGTATCGATTCCCAGATTACAATAGCACTGCCCGGCAATGCCCACGAACTGCCCCTGCCGGTCACATTGGATCCATTGACACAACGATACCTGAAGGGACAGCGTTTTTATGGGGAAATTAATCAGGGACTGCACATCGGAATCTTTACGGTCAGCATTGACTCGGGACAGATGTACAGTGACCTGCATCTGACGAATGGCCAGGCTCTGGGAAATACGCTCAGCGAAAATATTGAACGGGCGTCTCAGGCTATTTTAAGCAGCATTGATGCAGAAAATGTATCTGCCATGCAGGAAGCTGCCAGTGTTTCCGGGGAACATGCGGTGAAACAGACCTATACGTTTACCGCCGATGATAAACGGATGAAGGCGCAGCTGTTGGGATTTTCCCATGGCAACGCTACCTGGGTCATCCTCGTCGCCTGTGATGCCGATTCTAAGAATGCCCCGGCTATTGACGACATCATGAAATCTGTTACGATAACAAAATAATAGTACAGAAGGAGCGGCTTTCATATGAAACAGCCATGGTTTCGTATGAAAGCCGCTCCTTTACATTTGTCGTTTGCAGCGAGCAGGATCTTTTTGGGCCGTCAGCATGTTTGCTGTATGCGCTTGTACAAAGGCAGTTTTTGCAGATGTTTCAATGTCACCATGGCGGTGATGCCAATGAGTATGCCTGTTCCCGTTCCGGCAACTGCCAGTACGGGCAGGTACAGCATGATTTTCATGTTTTCTACGATGAAACATGCCACGAGGACCTGGCCGAAGTTGTGAAAAATGCCACCGGCGGCCGATACACCAATGAGGCTGAATTTGCCGCATTTCTGGAAAACCAGCATACTTCCCAGGCTGAGAGCGGCCCCGGATACACTGTAGAAGAAAGCGTTGATTCCGCCGCCAAAAGCGGTGGAAAGAATGATGCGGAGCAGGAGAATCAGGGCGACATCCCGTTTCCTGGGAAGGGCGTATAAGGCAATGACCGTAATCAGATTGGCCAGTCCCAGCTTGGCGCCGGGGGCGATGAACGGGACGGGAAGCATGCCTTCTACGATGTACAGTACCAGGGACTGGGCAACAAACAGGCTCAATATAATAAGGTGGAACGTTTTGTTCATAAGATACCTCTCTAACGGGCGCGGATAATATCGGGATCCGATGCATCATTGGCCTGGACTTCCACCATGACTTTATGGGGCAGACAGACGCTGGTCTGGCCGGGATTTTTCAAAAATCCTTCGTGGACGCATACCTGGTCAGGGCAATCGGCATCGATGATGGCAATTTCTTCATCGCGGATCAGGATGGTATTGTATCCGGATGATGTGCGGATAGTCAGTGTATCTGTCCCGTGGTGTTCCGATAAAGGAATCGTTTTGTATTCCTTGCCGTCTACATAGATGATGGCGTGTGTGCCATTGGCAGAAGCAGCCTGACCGCTGGCCCAGAATAAGGCGGCAGGGATACAGGATAAGATGAGCAGACTGACGATGAGGGCGACATCCCATTTTCGTATCATATATTCACTCTCCTAAAACCAGACAGCTTCCTGACCGGTTTGGATAAAACCTTGATGTTTCAAATGAATGACGTTTTCTGGAGGCAGATCTGTGAAGATGCAGAAACAGGCATTGGACTGGGCATTAGCTTTTATATAGGCATCATCAAAGGAAAGGAGCCGGTCCCCTTTCCGGACTGTCTGACCGTCTTTGACATAAAAGGTAAATCCCTTTCCATTTAGTACATCCGTCCCTATGCCGACCTGCAGCATATACTCCAATCCGTCGGTTGTATGCATGCCGATGGCATTTTTTTCTTCAAAAATAAAAAAGACGGATCCGTCACAGGGAGCATATAGAATGGATTCAGACGGATAGATAAAAAAACCGTCTCCTGTAGATTTATGGGAATAGAACGGATCCGGTGCTTCCGAAAGAGGATGGAGCATACCTGTACAAGGCGCGTAGAAAATATGAGACTGCGGAGATGGAGATGACGGTGGGATGATGCGGACGGCTTCTTCACCGGCTGCGATGCGGGGGCCGGCACAGAGCCGAACCTCCCAATGTTCCGGCAGCTCCGGGAACAGGCAGATGCAGGCATCGGATGTTGCCTTTTCACAGATGAGTTTTTTATCGAAAGTTAGCAACCGGTCCCCTTTTTTGACGTGCTGTCCTGATTCGGCAAAGACCGTAAATCCTTTTCCCTGCAGCCGGACTGTATCAATTCCGATGTGGAGCAGATATTCTGTTCCATCTGCCGCTGTTAGTCCTATGGCATGACGGGTATCAAAGACAAAGGTTACCTCACTGTCACAGGGCGCATAGACCGTATTTTCTTCAGGGTATACAAAAAAGCCGTCACCGGTCATCTTTTGAGCAAAGGCTTCATCCGGTGCGTCCGTGATTGGGTGAAGTTCTCCTGTAAAAGGGGAATTGAAAGGAATAGGTGATTCGTGTTCCACTGCTGCTATACCTCCTGCTGTCCCATGCCGTCTCTGTCATATTGCTGTTTGACAGGGCACGTCATGAGAAGTACTATTATATTGTAACATAAACCGAAGGATAAAGTAATCTAAATATAGATGAGGGTGTGATTGTGATGGAACCGACTGGACCGATGGAAGACCGGAATACATGGTGCTTCGTATGCGGTAAAAAGAATCCGCATGGACTGCATCTGGACATGCATTTGACAGAAGATGGCTGTTATGCCTGGTTTGTCCCGCAAAAACAGCATGAAAGTTATGATGACCGCATGCATGGCGGACTCATTAGTACACTTCTCGACGAAGTGATGGGGGATTTTATCTACCAGAAGACGGGGATACCGGCTTATACGGCACGCATAGAAGTCCGTTTTCGCCATCCTGTGCGGATTGGGGAGAAAATTAAAATCGAGGGTAACGTAGTCCATCACCGGGGACGACTCTATGAAACGATGGGCAGGATTACCAAAGAAGATGGGTCCATAGCAGCCGAAGCGACTGCCAAGATGATGAGTGCCAAATAAAGTATGGTACAGGATATATATCCGGAAAGGAGCGGTTTGTATGGAACAAAACGAACGATTGTATCAATTGAGTACACCTCTGTTAGCCGATGCCTGTATGCGTCTGGGAATCCCTGTGCGCTGTGCGCCCAGTAACCTGCAGGCACTGGAACCGGATATGCATTGTGTCGGACGGGTCTGTCCTGTCCGTCATGCAGGCAGTGTAGACATCTTTTTTGCCGCGTTGGAAGAAGCGCAGCCCGGCGATGTACTGGTCATTGATAATGGCGGTCGTACAGATCATGCCTGCGTTGGTGACCTCGTTGCCCGCGAAGTACAGGCTGCAGGTCTGGCGGGAATTATCATCTGGGGTCTGCACCGGGATACGTGGCAGATTCATGAAACGGGGTTACCGTTCTTTTCCCAGGGGCATATCCCTACCGGGCCCGTCAGACTGGACCGCCGGCCTGCGGCCGATGCTCTGGCCTGGGCCCGCGTAGGAGACTGGATTGTCGGTAAAAGCGATATCGTTGCAGGCGACCGCGACGGCGTCATCTTTTTGCCGTCAGATCATCTGACGGACATCATCGAAGCGGGGGAAGCCATCAAAGCGGCGGAAGAACGGCAGGCAAAACTTCTGAAAGAAGGAAAGAGCCTGAGGGACCAGCTGCATTTTAAAGAATACCTGGCCCAGCACAGCGTGACCCCATCGTACAGCTTCCGTGACCATCTGCGCAAAATCGGCGGTGCCATAGAACAGTAACCATGTAGATACATACTGCCTGCCCTGCTATCCGGGACAGGCAGTATTTTATTGGCGCCGAATAGGCATGATTACCCCCCCCGGTTCAACTGGGGGAAAGTAAAATTTCTTAAAGTAAAAAAAGAACTTCTCATGATACAATGTAGATGGTCTGGCAACCACTACATTATTCAGAAGAGAGGTTCATGTCAATGACGGAATATAAAAAGCAGGGATATGTCGTAGAGCGCTAGGATGGACGGACAGCGCAATGCCTGTGCGGTACCGTATCGTTTGTCCGCCGGCGGATGAAAAAGCCGGGAAAGAAAGGCATCTATCCACTGGATAAGCAGCTACGATTGAAACCCTACCAACGGTTTTCCGCTTTGCTGATGAAGAAAGTGGCAGAAACGGCTACCAGCTGTGTCTATCGGAAAACAGCCGATATCGTAAACCGATTTACTCTGACGAACCTGAGTCATCAAACGGTGAAGCATATTGTGATGCAATCGGGGAAATTGTGTCAGGAATGGCAGGACATTCAGCGGCAGATGCCGGAGAAAGTCCATCTGATACAGCCCGGAGCGTGTGAGGCGGACAGCTATCGCATGAAACATCAGGGACGGTGCTGGAGCCAGGAAGGGGCGGAAGCCATGGTACAGCTCATCACAGCCATGAAAAATAGGGAATGGGATGCCGGGTATGGCCAATGGGGACGTACAGCCTACAAGCCCATCAGCCAGTGATTTAAGAACATCATGAGGAAAGTGATGAAACGGGTCCCTATGCAGCCTCACAAGGGCGTGTATCAAGGAAGTATAGGAACGTACAGCTCAGCAAGCAGTCCGTTAGGAAAGCTGGCAAAAGGGCTGCAAATGGCACATGTTTTGTAAAAATGTGGAAATAAGACCCCGCTTATTATCTAGGTTTAAAGAAAAGACCGAAAACTTCTTGACACTAACAAATTTCTTTATGTATTCGCACACCAGCATCAAATATGATATTATATTATAAAGAAATAACATAAAATGATTAACATTTTATTATGCATGCTGGTGGTGATTATTTAATGAATACTAATGAGGTATACAGACTCATTTTAAATAATCCATATGGATCTATATTTATTACAGATTCAAAAGGAACTATTGCGTTTGTCAATTTAGGGGCAGAAAAATTACTAGGGAAAAAGAAGAATGAATTAATTGGAACTAATGTGCAGAAGTTATTACAGGAAGGTTTTTATGACAAATCTACTGTACTAGAGTGCATTTCTAAAAGGCAACTTGTAGTAGGTCAGTTAAAAGCTGTCCATGGAAAGCGATTCATGGCTGTTTCTATTCCAATTATTGATAAGGAGGGTAAAATATTAGCAACGATTACTAACTCTCTGGATAATGCAATTGTTAGTGATTATATGACCGCATTGACGAAAGAACAACAAAAATCCAGAAAATATAGAGAAACTATTCAGTATTTATCTGATATGGATCAGATTTCTAATCAGTTTATTGCTGAAAGCCCCTGTATGAAGCCGATTATGATGACAGCACAGCGCGTTGCAGGCACAGACTGCAATGTTTTAATTTTAGGAGAATCTGGGACCGGTAAGGATGTGTTATCTAATTATATTCATCATCATAGTTTACGTGCTAAAGAACCATTTATTCCTATAAATTGTGCGACGATTCCAGCGGATTTACTGGAGTCGGAGTTATTTGGTTACGAAAAAGGTGCCTTTACAGGAGCTAATGATAAAGGAAAAATGGGCATTTTAGAAATGGCTAACCACGGTACATTGTTTCTGGATGAAGTAGGAGAGATGCCATTACCTTTACAGGCTAAGTTTTTACGTATTTTGGAAACAGGCGAGGTACAGCGACTGGGTAGTACAGTCATCAAGAAAATAGATTTTCGTCTGATTGCTGCAACAAACAGAAACTTGCTGGAAATGGTACGAAATGGCACATTTCGTGATGATTTGTATTATCGTTTAAATGTCGTACCTGTGACGTTACCACCACTACGGAAAAGGACAGAAGATATAAAAGCGTTGGCAAATATGTTTTTAGCGCGTTTTAATACGAAATATAATGAGAAGAAAAAATTAAGTTCTGTTGCTGTGCAATATTTACAGCAATATGATTGGCCGGGAAATATCAGAGAATTACAAAATGTTATTGAAAGATATGTTATTACTGATATGGATATATCTTCTTTGGTACAGATTAAATTAGAGAATGCTAACGATCTTGCTGATATAACAAAGGATACTTTATTTGAATTCCGGGATTTAAAAGAATATATGCGGGAAATAGAGAAAAGTTATATTGAAAGAGCCGTAGCTGCATGTGATGGAAAAGTTAGTGAAGCAGCAAAGAAGTTACATGTACATAGAACGTTAATTTATAAAAAATTAGAGCCGTCAAAAAATAGAATAAAAACGACACTGTAGAAATATATCTACAGATTTTGTTGCGATTTATCTACAAATAGCATAAATCAATATTTTGAAAATCGAATAGAATATATTACTAAAAAGGAAATACCACTTTTATGAGGTGTTTTCTTTTTTTTACAAAAAAATGGCATGATTATTTCATATAAACAATCAGAATATCGGCTGATATAAATATAATATAGCGTATGAGGAGGATATGTTATGGAAAACGAATTGCCATTAGAACATGTTAAAGTGGTGGATTTATCAACATTTGCAGCAGTTTCTTCGACAGGTCGTTTATTAGCTGACTGGGGAGCCGATGTGATAAAGGTTGAGTCACTCCGTGGTGATGCTTGGCGACAATATGGCTGTGTGGGCAATGTCCCCGCAACCGAAGACGAAAATCCATGTTGGGATATCAATAATAGTAATAAGCGCGATATAGCGTTGAATCTTAGGGATCCTCTCGGAATGAAAGTACTGCACAACCTGCTGAAAGAAGCTGACGTATTCATTACAAATTATCGGATGAATGCGCTTAAAGGAATGAAATTGACGTATGAAGATCTGGCCCCCCAGTATCCGCATCTTGTCTGGGGTCACCTTAGTGGATATGGTGATGATGGTCCGGATGCCAAAAGACCAGGCTTTGATGTTGCTACCTATTGGGCACGGAGCGGACTGATGATGGATATTGGAGAACCTTCGGCATCACCGCTTTCTCAGATTTATGCGTTTGGTGATATGTCTACAGGGGCAGTTCTTGCAGGTGGAATTTGTGCTGCCTTATGTAAACAAGTACGTACGGGGCAAGGTGATAAAGTTGAAATTTCTTTAATGGGAAATGCTATTTGGGCTGCTGGATTATTGATTTTGGCTGCGCAGGAAGCATATCAGGATAGATGGCCAAAATCACGGATGACGCCCCCCAGTCCGCTTACATCTTCTTATCAGTGTAAAGATGGAGAATGGTTGCTTTTATGCATTCTTGAATATGACCGGTATTATCCGGATTTATGTAAAGTATTAGGACGGGAAGATTTGATTGCTGATGAACGGTATAACAGCTTAAAAAATGTAAAAGCACATAATACAGAATTTGTACAACTTTTAGATAGTATTTTTGCTACTAAAACAAGGGAAGAATGGTGCACATTACTCAAAAAGACAGACATTGTCTATGATAAAATATTGCATTTTAAGGATGTTTCTAAAGATATGCAGGCATGGAGCTGCAACTACATTTTTGAACACACTTTCCGGAATGGAAATAAAGTGGTTATGCCCAATACACCCGTACGATTTAATAAAAAACGCAGTGAAATTAAACCAGGGCCTCTGCTAGGAGAAGATAGTCGATCTATTTTACAATCTTTGGGATATACAAACGAAAATATTGAAGAACTCATTAAGACAGGTATTGTGAAAGCCCGCTAAACTGGAAAGGGGAGATATAGTATGATGATTTTAATATTAGTGGGGGCGATAGTTTTTCTTTTTGTATTGATTATGGGAGCAAAACTAAATAGTTTTCTTTCATTGATATTAGTGTGCCTTGCTGTAGGGATTGCCGAAGGTATGCCTGTGTTGGATGTAGTAAAATCAATCGAACAAGGTGTTGGAGGGACACTGGGGCACCTGTCTCTCATTATTGGTTTCGGCGCTATGCTGGGAAAATTGATGGCAGATAGTGGTGGAGCACAACGTATAGCGACGACATTAATTGAAAAATTCGGAAAAGAGCATATTACATGGGCTGTTACAATCACCGGTTTTGTTATCGGAATTGCCATGTTCTTTGAGGTCAGCTTTGTATTACTTATTCCCTTAGTTTTTACAGTGGCCATATCAGCTGGCGTACCCTTATTGGAAATCGGGATACCTATGATGACTTCAATTTCTGTGGCACATTGTTTTTTACCACCTCATCCTGGACCTACAGCGATTGCGGTAATTTATGGAGCAGATATAGGAAAAACACTTTTGTATGGATTGTGCGTAGCCATTCCCGTAACAGTAATTTGTGGACCTATGTTTTATAAATTAGTACAACATATGGGGCTAAATCCAGAAATACCAACACATTTACATGAAAAGAAGGTATTTGCAGAAGAAGAAATGCCGGGTTTTGGCTTGAGCATATTCACTGCGCTGATACCAGTAGTATTAATGGCGGCTGCATCTATTGCAAAAATGAATATGAATCCTGAATCGCCAATCTACACTGCTATAGAATTTATTGGTAATCCCGATATGGCTCTTTTAATTGCAGTTTTTGCAGCTATTTTTACATTTGGGCTGCATCGTGGCAAAAATATAAAAGAAACAATGAAAAGTGTAGAAGCTTCTGTTGCCAGTATAGCCATGATACTGTTAATTGTTGGCGGTGGAGGTGCATTTAAACAAGTTCTATTGGACGGCGGAATGGGGGCTTATATCGTCTCACTCGTAGGGGGGCTTTCCGTATCTCCCATTGTCTTGGCATGGGCCATAGCTGTACTCATGCGGATTGCTGTAGGATCAGCTACAGTAGCGGCCTTAACTTCTGGGGGTGTTATTGCACCTATTATTGCTACAACAGGTGCCAGTCCTGAACTTTTAGTTCTGGCTACTAGTTGTGGGAGTATGTTTGGTGGTCCACCTAATGACGTAGCTTTTTGGATGTTTAAAGAGTATTTTAATTTATCTATCAAAGAGACGTTGCTTACTTGGTGCCCAATGGCCACTCTCATGTCAGTTTTAGGATTAGTGGGTGTTTTGATTATGGAAGGAATTTTCTTTTAAATATTTGAAAGGAGCGTATGTATTATGAGTATTAAAAAAGTTGGTGTTGTTGGTGCAGGTATGATGGGGGCTGAAATTGCTTTATGTTTTGCTCGTAAAGGATATGATACCATTTTGAGTGATATCACCTTAGAATTGGCGAATAAAGGGAAAAAACGTCAGGAAACGATTCTTGAAAAATTAGTCGTAAAGGGAAAATTAGAAGATGAAGAAAAAATAGCTATATTGAACCGGGTTATGACAACGGGAGATATGCATGACATGACAGATTGTGATTTTATTATTGAAGCAGTAGCTGAAAAAATTGAAATTAAGCAAAGTGTATTTCAGCAACTAGATAGCATTTGCAAAAAGGAGACAATCCTGGCGAGTAATACATCCAGTATTTCTATTACGAAGTTAAGCTCGGTTTTACCGGAAAGCAGGTCCCAACAATTTATGGGAACACATTTTAATTCTCCTGCCAGTGTAATGAAACTAGTAGAAGTGATTCCTTCATTGACGACAAAGGAAGAATATGTACAGGAAATCATTGATTTACTGGTCGATATAGGGAAAGAACCTGTCCGAGTGAAGGATGTTGTTGGATTTGGCCTTAATCGTATGTTTCATGCTTTTTGTGTGGAAGCGTGCCGCTTAGTTGAAGAAGGCGTGTGCACTCCGGATGATGTAGACAAAATTTGCTTGTATGGTTTGGGGCATCCTGTTGGTATTTTTAAACTAATGGATTTGCTTGATTTACGTTTGTGTGATCAGGTTGAGCAGATTCTTTTTGATGCATACGGTGAACGATTCCGGCCTAATGCCTATTTAAAACGTTGCATCGATGCTGGACATTATGGAAAAAAAGTGGGCATTGGATTCCATGATTATCGCAGTGAAAAATAAATGGGAGTGTGATTATAATGAGAAAAGTATATGTTGTCGGGGGTAAGCGTACAGCAATTGGCAAATTTTTAGGTTCGTTATATACAGTCAAATTAGGTGAAATGGGAGCAGCTGTAGTAAAACAAGTTTTAAAAGATACTCACATTGATCCCGCTGTTATTGATGAGATTATCATAGGTAATCAATATTCAGCAGGGCAGGGACCCAGCATTGCACGGCGTATCCAGCGTGAAGCGGGGATTCCGGATATTATTCCGGCTACTACCATGAATATGCAGTGTGGAAGTGGTTTAAAAGCTGCCATTCTATCATATTATTCCATACAGGCTGGGAATGATATCGTACTCTGCGGTGGTGTAGAAAATATGTCACAGGTCCCCTATATTATTACTAATAAAGTACGTAAAGGGGTAAAAATGGGCAATGACGCAGTACAAGTGCAGGATTCCTTATATTGTGATGGACTAATTGATCAATTTTATGGATATATGATGGGAAATACGGCAGAAAATGTAGCAAAGAAGATGAATATTACGCGTGAAGAACAGGATCGTTTTGCACTGCTGTCTCAAAAGAGAGCACAGGAGGCTGTAGAATCAGGACGATTTGATGACGAAATTGTCCCTATTACTTATTCTGATCGTAAAAAGAAAGAGCATATATTTTTGCGGGATGAAAGTTATACCCCTGGAACAACATATGAAGCTTTATCACGCCTGCGCCCTGCTTTTCAAAAAGATGGAACTGTTACAGCGGGAAATTCTTCCCAATTGAATGATGGTGCCGCAGCATTATTACTGGCATCGGCAGATGGAGTAAAAAAATATGGACTGACTCCTGTCGCTGAAATTATATCTAGTGCTACTGTGGGGATTGATCCATCTATTATGGGGTTAGGTCCTGTAAAAACAGTCATTAAAGCATTAGATATAGCCGGAATGACTTTAAAAGACATTGAATTGATAGAATTGAATGAAGCTTTTGCAGCTCAGGCCTTAGGATGTATTAAAGGATGGTGCCAACATTACAGCATGACGGAGCAAGAAATTATTGAGAAAACGAATGTTAATGGTGGTGCTATTGCATTGGGACATCCTGTGGCGGCTACGGGATCACGTATTGTAGTATCATTGCTGAACGAAATGAAAAAACGTAATTTGACGTATGGCCTTGCAACACTTTGTGTTGGTGGTGGGATGGGCACAGCTATGGTCTTTAAACGCTGTTGATATCAGGTTCTTTATCTGAAGGACTGTAACATAATATCTTCATTGAAACAATAGGCTTAGGTAAGAATGGGGCTGTAACAAAATGAGCTTTTTAGCTCATTTTGTTACAGCCCCATGATTTGATATAGCAAAAGAGACCATCAAAAGGCTTTGTAGCCGGTTCAATTTATTATATATCAGACAAAGTTAACTCTTTACGACTATACTTTTAATTGTTCACTCAGTGCAGTTTGCAGAATATTAGAAAAATTTATATTGTACTCTTTGCCCAATGTATCTGCCTTAATCAGAGATATAAACGCTTCATCAGGCATTGAGAAAGCCCCGGTTTTGACAGTTTGGAAATCTTATCATGGGATTCTTCAGCATCCCATGATAAGATTCAAAGCGTCTTCGGCCATATCTATAGCATCTTCGATGGTATTGCCTTCCCGGACATCCTGTGGTACTATACGCACAGGGCAGAAGATAGTATCATCTTTGGTGAGTTATACTTTTCGTAGTGTCATTTGTTATATTTTTCACAACTGCCTGGATCCGAAGTGGACCGGGACGGTGACAGGGCAGGGGTCTGCCCGTTTTACTTCGTTGTAGTATGCTTTCTGGCCCTGGCTGGAAAGCTTTTTCTTTTGCCCATAACTATTATCAGGGGGCATGTCTGATGTTAAAAGGAAAGAAAAAATTAGCAACTTTAGTAACGGTTTGTGTATTGGCAGGCAGCACGGCGATGGCTGCCGGTAGTCCGGCAGCGGTACCGGTGCGTACTGTCCCGGTCCGGCAATCGGCACCGGTGTCGGCGGGGACATCTGCCATTGATACATGGCGCACACAAAAGCAGCTGGCGCAGGAAGAAACGATGGCACTTTTGTGGATGCGGTCTGCTGCAGAATACCGGGCACTTTGCTATCAGGGGTACAATGCGGCTATGATGGAAGTGGATAAAGCACTGAGTGACCCGGCACGGAAAGGAAAACCGCTGGCCATTGTTCTGGACTGCGACGAAACAGTAACGGATAATACCCTGGCACTGGCAAAGGCGGCAGCCGATGGCAATGGCCAGTATAAGAGTATCTGGTGGCGTGATGTCGTTCATGAAGGAAAATCAGGCGCGATGCCGGGAGCTGTCGATTTTCTCCAGCAGGTAGATAAGAAAGGGCTGGCCATATTCTACGTATCGAACCGCTATGCGCCGGTCAATTATGAAGCGACAGAAGCCAATCTGAAGGCTCTGCGTTTTCCCCAGGCAGATAAAAAACACATCCTGCTCATGGAAAAGAGCGGCAATAAACAACTGCGTTTTAATACTATAACGGCTGATTATGATGTCGTCGTGTATATGGGGGATAATGCCGGGGACCTTCCCATCGGGACGAATGGTAAGAGTCTGACAGAACGCAATCAGATTGTCGATGCGCACAAGGCCGACTTCGGAACGAAATACATCGTCTTCCCTAATCCCGTATACGGGGCCTGGGTCAGTGCCATTGCCAAGAATTATCTTACCATGACACCGGAACAGCGCGATGAAGTCAACCGGGAATTTCTGACAAAAAACTATTAATAGAGACGGCAAAAGATGGCCACATGTCGTAGTGACATAGGCCATCTTTTTTTACGTACCTTTATCGATTGCGCTGATGGATGAAAGCAGCGTAGTCGGCGATGCTGAAGAGTTCTTCCGGGGATACTTCCAAAAGAAGGCGGATGGTATCGACCAGTTTTGTTTCATATGGTACATGAACTGGTTGTGTAGCCGTGGAAGTGTCCGGACCAGCCGGTCTGGTCAGATCTTCCATGCTGGTATGGAAATAGGCAGCGACATCCTTCAGCCGGTCCTTGCGGGGGAATTTTTCTTCTTTAAGCCAGGCCGACAGTGTCGTCGGTTTTATCCCCAGGTCCAGACAGACTTGTTTTTTCGACAGTTTCTGTCCGGCAAGCAGCTGCTGGAGATGAAAGCTGAAATTTTTTTTCTTTTCATCGTTTTTCATAATGGGCCTTCCTTTATCATGAGATACGGAATTTAGTATATCACAAAAGAAAGCATAAAAAAACAGAGAATTTTCATGGCCCGGATTAGATTAACATGTCAGTGTTTTTCCATATGACGAAATGCAGATGGCGTGGGAGAGTCCGGCCAGTTCCAGCTGCTCCTGCAATATGCGACGCGTAAAGAGATTGTGGGGGGACGCTGTCCAGGTGGGTGGTGATAATCTGTGCTGTCGGGAGAGCGTGGTGCATGGTCAGCAGGTCGCCCGTGTTCATGATGAGACGTTCGCAGTGCTGCAGTGTGGCGGCTCCGGTGTTCGCGATGATGACATCGGGCTGATAGGTGGATGCAATTTGGGCAGTGCCGATGATTTCCTGTTTTTTTCTATTGACGGTATCGAGTTTTGTTTCCTATAATGGGAACAACTCGTATAGATGATGTAAAAAGAGCTGGCTGGGATGAACGGGAAGAAGCAGAAGCCGCATTTACCTTTGAAATATATGGCGCCTATGCTGTGAACCGTCATCATCACTGGAAACGGGATGATGCATGATTCCATCTGCAGATGCTGCTTATGCGGTTCATCACGGCTGATGAAACGGGCATACAAAGACGAAAAGACAGGAGATGAGGACATGCCGTACAATTCATTTGCCGATTATCCCATGTCGTGGAAACCCGTATTGGACAGGAATTCACAGCCGTTGTATCTGGCATTGGCCAGACAGCTTGCCGATGACGTAATGAATGGCATTCTGCTTCCAGGGACGAAGCTGCCTCCTCAGCGGGAACTTGCCGATTTCCTTGATATCAATGTCAGTACTGTATCCCGCGCCTTCCGGCTCTGCTCGGATAAAGGGATGCTGACCAGTGTTACCGGAAGCGGCACCTTTGTTGCCTACGATGTCCGGACCAGTCTGTCTGTTGTGCCGGATCAGGCAAGTCTGATGATTGAAATGGGATCCATGATGCCGGAAACACTGGCAGACGATGAAATCACCTGTCTCTTGCGGCAGATGATGGATGAACCAGGGAGGTTTGATTTTTTCCAGTACAGTATGGGTGGGGAGAATTGGCATCGCGATGCGGCACTGGCACTACTGCGAGAGGCAGGTATAGAAGCGGCACGGGGCGATATTCTCCTGGCCAGCGGCGGACAGAATGCCATTGCAGCGGTTCTGGCCGGTTTATTCCGGCCGGGAGACCGTATCGGTGTCGATCCTCTGGTCTACCCGGGGCTGAAGAGTGCAGCCAAACTGCTGGGAATCCGTCTCGTGCCGGTGGGGCAGGAACGTGGGGAAATGAGTGAAGAAGGACTCTGGTATGCCATCCGGAATCACCATATCAAGGGAATTTATATTACACCGGACTTTCAGAATCCTACGACTCATACCATGAGTACCGACGGACGGCGCATGCTGGCACGGGTGGCTAAAAAAACGCAGATTCTGGTCATTGAAGATGCCATTACAAGTCTTTTGTTGTCCCGGCCATTGCCGCCAGTCCGGCGATTTCTGCCGGAGCAGACTGTCTATATCCTGAGTTTATCCAAAACGATACTGCCGGCACTGCGCCTGGCGTATCTGGTCGTGCCGGAACTCATCAGGGATTCTCTGGCAGAAACGTTGTATGCGATGAACCTGTCCCAGTCAGAAATCTTGCTGGAACTGGCCAGCCGGCTTATCGTTTCCCATAGGGTACAGGATTTGATGTCCCTTCGCCGCAGGAGAATTACCATGCGCAATAGTGCCGTCAATGCGATTTTGCAGGGATATACGGTCCGGGGTGATGACTGCAGCTTGTGCCGCTGGTTAGAATTGCCGGAGCCGCTTACGGGCAGCCGGTTTGAAAATCTGGCCCGGCAAAAGGGAGTGCATGTCCTTGGGGCAGAACATTTTACCGTGGGAACCCAGCCTCCGGAACATGGCGTACGGTTATCCGTCGGCTCTCCCCGGGATAGAGAGGAATTACAAACGGCTTTATGGCGCCTGCGGGAGATTTTGGATAATCAGAGAAATTTGTAGGCCACACAATTAACTGATTGTATGATGGTTCCCCTCGTGATATGATGAATATATCAAAAACAGGTTCGTCTGAAAAGAGGAGGAATGGGTCATGAAATGTTACGTCGTCGATGCCTTTACGAAAGAAGTATTCAAAGGAAATCCGGCCGCTGTATGCGTTATGGATTCCTGGCCTTCCGATGAGATGATGCAGAACATTGCCATGGAAAATAATTTGTCCGAGACCGCTTTTACTGTAAAGGAAAAAGATGGATACCGGCTGCGCTGGTTTACGCCAGGCGGAGAAATCGATCTCTGCGGTCATGCGACGCTGGGGACGTCCTTTGTCTTGGCAAATTTTGTCGAACCACAGTGTCAGACCTTTGTCTTTCATACATTGAGCGGCGTGCTTACAGTGACCCGGAAAGGTCAACTGTTCTCCATGGATTTTCCCGCTTATGATATGAAGCCGGTGCCTGTGACCGATGCCATGGAAAACGCGCTGGGAGTCCGCCCGGTAGAAGCATACATGGCCCGGGACCTTCTCTGTGTACTGGAAAATGAAACACAGGTCCGGGAATGCCAGCCCGATATGGAAAAACTAAAACACCTTGATGGACTGCTGTGCAATGTTACGGCAAAAGGAACGGAGTATGACTGTGTCAGCCGCTCCTTTGCTCCTAAATTATCCGTACCGGAAGACCCGGTATGCGGCAGCGGGCATTGTCATATTATCCCGGTCATGGCAGAAAAACTAGGTAAGAGTGATTTAGTTGCCTATCAGGCGTCACGCCGTGGCGGGGAATTGTACTGCCATATAGAAGATGGTCATATTGCTATGGCTGGGTATGCGGTCTTGTATTCTGAAGCTGACCTTAAAATTTGATTCATTGTGAAAATATAAAAGGGGGATTGTACCGGCATGAGAGGTTACTCATGCTGGTACAATCCCCTTTTAAGCGGTCAGGATAACCAGATCAGACGTATTCTTTTAATGCCTGGGCCAGCTGATCCGGACAGGACGTAGTGCGTTCTCCGCAGCGGATGCCTTCCAGACGGCGGATGACTTCGGCGACGGGCATTCCTTCAGCAAGGCTGGAAAGGCCGAGATGATTGCCGGGACAGCCCTTTGTAAAGGCGACATCATAGACTTTTCCATCTCTGACGTCAAAATCAATCTGTGTGGCACAGATGCCACTCGGTTTATACGTATGCAAGGGGATCCTCCTTTCGCCATTAATCGAAGAGTGCCAGAATGCTGGCTTTCGGCTGGGCACCGACAGAACTCTTGTAGAGCTGGCCATTCTTGAAGACCAGGAGAGTCGGGATGCTCATGACATTGAACTGCTGGGCCAGTTCCGGCTGTTCATCTACATTGACTTTGCCTACTTTGTATTCCGGATGTTCGTTGGCGATTTCTTCGACGACGGGGGCTACCATACGGCAGGGACCGCACCAGGTGGCCCAAAAATCAACGAGGACTGGTTTATCGGACTGCAGGACTTCCTGATTGAAATTGTCATTGGTGAATGTGTATTCCATATATGATTCACTCCTTTGGTATTCGTATTGTCTGTGAGACACTTCTATTATATCACACATTTGTCAAATTTTACGAGAAAAATTTTAATGTATAATATACAAGATTTATTGTTTGTACCATCGAACTTTAATATAACGCAGACGCTTAGAAAAAAACGGCCTGTCACCGATGTGACAGGCCGTTTTGCCGGCTATTAGAATGCAGGCAGGATGGTTCCTTGATATTTATCGTTGATAAATTTCTTGATCGCTTCGGACTGATAAATCTGAACGACTTTCTTATATGTTTCATTGTTTTCGTCACCCTGGCGGACAGCGAATACGCAGGCGTAGGGCGATTCAATGGATTCTACAAGGATGGAATCTTTTTTCGGATTCAGACCGGCCGGAATGGCGTAGTTGGTATTAACGCAGGCGATGTCTGTATCATCGAGAGAACGAGGCGTCTGGGCGGCATCGAGTTCGACGAACTGCAGGTTTTTCGGATTTTCCGTGATATCGGCAACGGATGCTTCGATGGAATCACCGTTCTTCAGTTTGATCAGGCCGGCCTGCTGCAGGAGAAGCAGGGCACGGGCACCGTTGGACGGGTCATTCGGAATGGTGACTTTGCTGCCCGGAGCGACTTCATCGAGAGATTTATATTTGTGCGAATAAACGGCCATAGGCATGAGAATCGTCTTTCCAACAGACGTGAGCTTCAGGCCCTGCTTTTTGACGATATTGTCAAGGTACGGCTGATGCTGGTAGGAGTTCATGTCGAGGTCTTTTTCGGCCAGTGCTTTATCAGGCTGTACATAATCGTTGAATTCTACGACTTTGATGGTAATCCCCTGTTTGGAAGCTTCTTTCGCTACTTCATCCATGATTTCTGCATGAGGACCGGCTGTTACCCCTACTTTAATTTCTTTTTTTGCCTGGTCGCCTTTGCTGTCATTGCTGGAACCGCAGCCGGCAGCAAATACGCAGATAGCTGCGATGAGGACGGCGGAAATGATTTTTTTAATAGATGATTTCATGTTTCGTACCCCTCTCCTGAGTGTGCATACAAAATAAGTCCGTATCAACAAAAAAGCCGTCATGCAGATGACGGCTTTATTAATCCTATGATTCATCTGCCGGAATAATCCGATGGAGTTGGCACCATACCTTATGGCGGTTGCCGCAGTGTCATCGGGCCATTCCCTCGACTGCTCTTGATGAAACGTATTCAGTTGATGATGCAGATATTAGCATAGTTTTTTTCTCTTGTCAAGTATTAGTTTTTTCTATATCTAAAAATACAGACCGCAAAAATACCGTTTTTTAATGCACTGTATTATTTCCAATTGAAATATATGATAATTTTTATAAAAAATGACATATACTACATGTGAAAAAATAGGATGTATTAAGAAAATTAGATGTTTTTTATCTTTTACCGGATAGACAATATATATGAATACAGTACAATAAAAGTGCGCAATACGTGTTTCGGAATTTGGTAAAGCGAAAGGAGCAGAAAGATGAAACAAATCACAAAACGAATCATTACCTTGGCGATTGCAGCGGCGACACTGGTTTCATTGGCTGGCTGCGGAGGTGGTCAGAAGAGTGCATCTGGCAGTGATGATAAGGTGCTTACGGTGTATACGGCCCGTAGCGAAAGCCTGAACAATCTGGTCATTCCTAATTTTGAAAAAGATACGGGAATCAAAGTCAATGTCGTCGTAGCCGGTACGGGACCGTTATTAAAACGCGTTTCGTCAGAAAAGGGCAATCCACAGGGAGATATCCTCTGGGCAGCAGATCAGACGATGCTGGAATCCCAGAAAGACTTATTCATGGAATATGTGTCGCCGGAAGATAAAAATATGATGGAAGCGTTCCGCAATAAGACGGGATATTTCACACCAGCTTTTGCTGATCCTACCGTCCTTATCGTCAACACGAATCTGGCTGGTGACACGAAAATCGAGACCTTTGATGACCTGCTGAATCCGGCATTAAAGGGTAAGATCGCCTTTGGTGACCCGGCTAATTCCAGTTCGGCATTCCAGTCTCTCATGGCTATGCTCTATGCCAAAGGAAAAAATGGTGATCCTATGAGTCCGGAAGCATGGGAATATGTGGATAAATTCATTCAGAATCTCGATGGCAAGATGCTGAACAGTTCCGGCGCTGTTCACAAAGGCGTTGCCGATGGGGAATATACGGTAGGCCTCACTTGGGAAGACCCGGCAGCTACCTATGTCCGCAACAGTGCTCCCGTCAAAGTCGTATTCCCGAAAGAAGGAGCTATTTTCCCTGGTGAATCGGTGCAGATTATCAAAGGATGCAAACATCCGGAAAACGCTAAAAAATTTGTCGATTACATGATTTCACAGAAGATTCAGGAAATGGCTGGTAAGGAACTGACGGTGCGGCCGCTTCGCAAAAATATCGAGCTGGCTTCGTATATGACGCCTATTGATCAGATTCATCTGTTCCCCAACTATGATGAAGGTTGGGTATCGGATCATAAACAGGATATCGTGTCGATGTGGAACCAGCATCTCGAAAATAACAGATAAATGATTGTATTTGCATCAGTTTGCGGCAGGAAACTCAGTATCAGTGCAGCGGGTCCTGCCGCATTTTTTATAGGGAGGAAGAGAAAATGAGCGTATCCATTGATATTGATCACGTGGTAAAGCGCTATGGGGACAATACGGTAGTAAAGGGATTGTCTCTTCATGTTAAGCCAGGGGAGTTTTTTACTCTGCTGGGACCATCGGGCTGTGGCAAGACGACGCTACTGCGTATGATTATCGGGTTCAACTCTATTGAAGAAGGGGAAATCCGGCTGAATGGGAAGCGTATCAATGATGTGCCTGTAGAGAAACGGAATATGGGCATGGTGTTTCAGAACTATGCCATATTTCCCCATATGACGGTACGGGACAATGTGGCTTTCGGACTGCAGATGCGGGGGGCCGGGAAAGGCGATATAGAAAAACGGGTAGACGACATACTGAAAATTGTGAAAATTGACCATTTAAAGGACCGTATGCCTGCGGCTCTTTCTGGCGGCCAGCAGCAGCGGGTTGCCCTGGCGCGGGCTATCGTCATTCAGCCGGAAGTACTCCTAATGGATGAACCATTGTCCAATCTGGATGCCAAACTTCGGGTAGAAATGCGGAATGCGATAAAGAAAATCCAGCGTCATATCCACATTACGACGGTGTATGTAACCCACGACCAGGAAGAAGCATTGGCTGTATCAGATCGCATCGCTGTCATGAATAATGGTGTTATTCAGCAGATCGGGACGCCGCAGAATATTTACAAACGGCCGTTCAATACGTTTGTAGCCGGATTTATCGGCCTGTCCAATTTTCTCGATGCAAAGCTGCAAAAAGACGGGAATGCCCATACCCTGCATTTCAAAGATGGATATAACGTGACCATGGATAATCTCGATGAGTCGGCAAAAGATGGAGAGTCCGTCATCGTATCCGTACGGCCGGAAGAATTTTCTATTGTGCCGGCCGGTGAAAGGGGAATTTCTGCAGTCGTCGAAAGCAGCGTATTCCTGGGAATTGCTACTCACTATTTTATGAAATCGGATGATGGAAATAATCTGGAAGTCATCCAGTACCAGGGTGAAGGCAGTTATCTTCCCGATGGGACGGCCGTGAGTCTGCAGCTTAAGAGCGGCCGTATCAACGTATTCCATAGCGACAGTGCAGAAACGATGATAGAAGGTGGTCATAATGGCACAAACTAAACGATCTCATATTTCATTCTGGACCGTAATCAGTCTCTGGCTCTTTGCTTTTTTTGCCATTTTTGTTTTATATCCTCTGATACTCGTATTATATAAGAGCGTAGTGGACCCTGCTTCGGGCAGTGCGACGATGGCCTATTTTACCCGGTTCTTTACCAAGCCTTTTTATTGGGAAACCATGGTTCACAGTATGGAAGTCACGGTCGTCTCTACTATCCTGGCAGCTCTTCTGGGGCTTCCCATGGCTTATCTCATGCGGAGTATCAAGATAAAGGGGAGTGCCCTTCTCAATATCCTGATTGTCATTTCCTATTTGTCGCCGCCGTTCATTGGAGCCTATGCCTGGATTCAGCTGTTGGGGCGCAACGGTGTTATCACCCAGTTTTTTAACCAGCTGTTTCATACATCGTTTAATGGTGTCTATGGATTTTCTGGTATCGTCCTCGTCTTTACCTTGCAGTCCTTTCCTTTGATTTATATATTTTTGTCCGGATCGCTCAAGACTTTCGATAATTCGCTGAATGAAGCGGCGGAAAGCCTGGGCTGTTCCCGCTTCACGCGGATGCGGCGGATCCTGGTACCTCTTCTGCTGCCGACGCTGTTATCCAGTTCGATGCTCGTCTTCATGCGGGTCTTTGCCGATTTTGGTACACCTATGCTGATCGGTGAAGGATTCAAGACCATGCCCGTACTGGTGTATACGTCCTTTATGGGAGAAGTCGGCGGTGATGATGGATTTGCTGCGGCTATCTGCGTCATCATGATTGTACTGACGGTGGTCATGTTCTTTGTCCAGCGCTATCTGGCGAACCGCAGTACCTATACGATGACAGCACTGAAGCCTATCGTAGCTGAAAAAGCATCGGGGTTGCGCAATATCATGGCTCATGGTATCGTGTATATAGTAACAGGGCTGGCTATTCTGCCCCAGCTCGTCGTCGTGTATACATCGTTTCTGCGCAGCAATGGCGGTCAGGTTTTTACTGGCGGGTATGCGCTCCAGAGTTATGAAGCGACGTTGTTCGCCAAAGATAACACGGTCATCTGGAACACCTATTTCCTGGGTATTGTCGCTATTGCAATCGTACTGGTCATGGGAGTTATCATTGCCTATCTGAGTGTACGGAAAAAGAATCTCCTCAACAGCATCCTCGATACGGTGACCATGTTCCCCTTCATTATTCCCGGGTCTGTACTGGGGATTTCCTTCCTGTTTGCCTTCAACAGTCCGCCTATCGTTTTAAGCGGTACGGCTCTGATCATGATTATTTCCTTTGCCATCCGGCGTATGCCTTACACCGTGCGTTCCAGCGTGGCAGCTCTGGGACAGATCAGCAAAAATGTAGAAGAAGCGGCTATTTCGCTGGGGGCTTCCGACATGACGACATTCCGCCGGATTACCCTTCCCATGATGATGCCCGGCGTCCTGGCAGGGGCCATTATGAGCTGGGTGACCATCATCAGTGAGCTCAGTTCTTCCATTATTTTATATACGACAGCCAATCAGACGCTGACTGTGTCTATTTATACCGAAGTCATCCGCGGTAATTACGGCAATGCATCAGCATATGCTACAATTCTGGCGCTGACCTCCATCTTGTCCCTGCTGATTTTCTTCAAGCTGACGGGACGGCGTGATATCAGTATCTGATTTAACTTTTAAGGAGGGGCGGTATGAGCAGACCACGCAGTTTTCATCTGTACTTACAACAGGTTTTTACTAAAGGGGCGGCACTGCTCATACTGTTCCTGATATGTTTATTCGTATCCTTTCTGGTCTGTTTTTATCAGGTACGCGTTGTAGATGGAACGGATGCCCATGCAGCAGAGGCAGAACAGGCCGTCAGCCGGGAGTGGAACCGCTGTGTGGCTATGTTGGATGAACTGGGCAGGAATCCTGTCCTCATCCGCGCCTTGCAGGACGGAAAGGCCGATCAGGAGCTGGCACAACAGTTGTATGACATAACGAACAGTGGTGTCGTCCGTGGTGATTTCCTCCTTTTAGACAGCAAAAGGAAACCGGTCATGACCAGCCTGTATCAGGATAATCTGGGGCTTGTCATGGAGAACCGGGATATACAGGACATGCTGCATCGGGCCGGGGCAGATGGTGTCAGGGATTTGCGTTATGGTCCGGTGATACTGCCGCTGCAACATAGTCAGCAGGAACAGTATTATCTTCTCAGGCCTGTGTGGGATGAAACAGGAACGGCAGGATACATCTTCCTTTTTTTCCGGCAGGAAGGATTCCAGGAGCTGACCGACGCATGGCCGGCAGAGCAGATTGTCATTATGGATACCCTCGATCACGTCGTTTTTTCAACGAACCCGCAGTTTGTAGATGCTATGGGTAAATTGCGCACGCCCCTGACCATGGAAGGGAAACAAACTGTTCAGGGTCGCAGTTATTATGTCAGCCGGCCGGCCCGGGGCGATAAACTTCAGGTCATTGCGTTTACGGCTATTCCCCATACGGATTCTCTGCTTCAGGCAGTACTTCTTTTCCTGGGATGTATTGGCATAGCGGCCTGTCTGGCTGTATTTCTGGTGGCGCGGAAACTGTCCCGTAAAGTATTGAAGCCATTGGATGGACTGCTGGTTGCTGTGCGGGAAGGGAAAAATGGAAATCTCGATTACCGGTTGGAACCAGAGCAGAGCCTGCAGGAATTTCAGGTCATTTATCAGGAATTTAACCGTATGATGAGGGAAATCCATCGTCTTATGGAACGCAATAAAGAACTGGCAGAACGGAAACGGCTCATGGAAGTGCGGAATCTGGAGGGACAGATGGATCCCCATTTCGCCTTCAATGTCATGGAAGGGCTGCGCTATGAAATTCTGTTTGATCCGAAAAAGGCATCGGAACTGGCGGTCTCCTTTGCCCGGCTGATGCGCTATAGTATCCATCGCGGTGAAGGTGATGTCAGTCTGGAAACGGATCTTCAGTACGTAAAAGATTATCTGGCTCTTCAAAAGATGCGCTTCGGCGAACGATTATCCTATGATGTTGTCATCGATCCGGATTTGTATCATTGCCAGATTCCCAAGCTGTTGTTGCAGCCTGTCGTAGAAAACAGTATTGTCCATGGACTGGAAAATGTACGGTCGATTCATATCAGCATTACTGGAAAAAGAGAAGAAGATATGCTCGTATTGTCAGTAATCGACAATGGTTCCGGTATCAGCCCTGAAAAAATGGCATCTCTCCGTCGTCTGCTGACATCGGACGTGGTAGCACCCAGCCATATCGGCCTGTATAACGTGCACCGCGTACTGCGGCTCCGATATGGCAGGACGGCAGGCATCCGCATTGAAGGAGATGCCCAGGGGTTCCGCGTTTTTCTGTCCCTGCCGATGGTAAAAGAAGAGGTGTCACATTATGACGATGTATAAGGTACTGCTCGTAGAAGATGAAGAGATTATCCGTAAAGGACTCATGTATCTGATGGACTGGGAAACGGAAGGCTGTGTCATTATAGGTGAGGCCGGAGATGGGGCAGAAGGTGCAGAAAAAATTCGTCAGATGAGACCGGATATCGTCATTACCGATGTGCGGATGCCTTTTATGAGCGGCCTGGATATGCTGGAACAGACCCGGTCTATACCGTATGCCGCCATTGTCATTTCTGGCTATGATGAATTTGAATATGCCCAGCGGGCGATTTCTCTGGATGTCACGGAGTATCTGCTGAAGCCAGTGGATTTTACCGCTCTCCAGAAAGCTTTGATGCGGGTAAAGGAAAAACTGGGTGCTCTTCGCCAGATGGAACAACAGGCACTGTTCCATCCGGTACAGATGAATCTGCCGGACGGGCTGCCGGAACCGGGAAACCGCTATGTGAAAAAAGTCTTGCAGATTATAGAGTCGCAGTATCCACAAAAAATCCTCCTGCAGAATCTCTGTGAAGACCTGGGCGTATCCAGTGTGTATCTGCAGACAAAGTTTAAGGAAGAAATGCATTATACCTTTCACGATTTTCTCAATCGCTATCGGATTCAGCAGGCGGTCAAAAAGATGAAGGAAACCGATTATAAGGTCTATGAAATCGCGGATATGGTCGGTTTTTCTGATTACAAATATTTTATACAAGTATTCAAAAAATACGTCGGCATGTCACCGAAAAAATTTTTTGAACGATCGGGTAGAATATGATGTGCTGTCTAAGTGGACATAAGGAGTAAGAGACTCTTGTCAGAATGTGTCTTTTCATGTTACAATACATACTGCTCATCGGAGGATGTATAACCGTAATGTATACAGCCGGATAAGATGTCGGCAGACGAAATATCGGAGGACAGGTCTCTGCGTACGGATACCTGTCGAAGTAAGATATGGATGTCCTGCCGGTTCTTGTCCGGCATTTTTGTTTGTGGAGGTGATGACCAATGGGGTATACAGAAGCTATGGAGCATAAGAAAAAGATACGTTGGGAAATATATTCTGCAAAAGCCTTCTATTTCCTCGGCGGTTTCGGTTTTACGGCCTGGGCATCTCTGATTCCTTTTTTGAAACATAATCTGGAAATACCCGATGACCACCTGGGCATTCTGCTCCTTACACTGGGAGCGGGGGCACTGGTCATGATGTTCTTTGCCGGTGCCATCGCGGCCCGGCTGGGATGCCGCCGTTCACTGACCGTGGGCGGTCTGGGTATGATTGTCTGTCTCAATGGGCTGTGCCATGCGCCGGTCTATGCCGGGGCGATAGGATTTGCTGTCATACTGGGAGCATCCCTGGGGCTTTCGGATGTGGTGGTCAATATCAATGGCATTTATATAGAGCGGAAAATCCACAAGAGGCTCATGTCGGGACTGCAGGCTATGTGGTCTCTGGGCAATTTTTCCGGCGCCGCTTTTTTCGCCCTGCTTCTCTCGTTGGGACTGCACTGGAAACTGGTGGCTCTGGCGGCGACTATGGTCATTGCCGGATGCTTGTTCTTTTTTGCTCCCCACCTGATGCAGAACCGGCAGGGAAATCGCGGGTCTTCCCATTTTGTGCGGCCTAAGCCGTATATTCTGCTTATCGGCGTCATCTGTACCATCTCCTTTCTTGTCGAAGGGTCTATCAATGACTGGAGTGGTGTATTCCTGACGACAGAAAAGGGAGTGGATATTTCTCATTCCGGGCTGGGTCTGACGCTGTTTACGGCAGCGGCCTTTCTCATGCGCCTGCCCGGTGATTCCCTGGTCATGCATTTTGGCAGCCGGCATATTCTGACCGTTTCTCTGCCCATCGCCTTTACCGGATTTCTTGGCATTTTATTCCTGCCACCGGGACCGCTGCTCTTTTTGGCATTTATTCTGATTGGCGTGGGTTGTGCCAATACGGTACCGGTCTTTTACTCACTGCTGGGTACGCAGAAGGTCATGCCTGTGGCGGATGCTGTTTCGGCGGTCAGTACCATCGGCTATGTGGGGATTCTGCTGGCTCCGGCTGTTCTCGGCTTTATCGGCCGTGCCTTCAGCCTGTATGCTTCCTTCGGCTTGGTCACGGTTCTTCTGGTCGTCATGTCGGTCATAGCTCTGCGGCTCTTAAAGAATGTTTGACGTTTGAAACATTGGTTTTAAATTAAAGTCCATCCACATCAAACTTTCAACTTCAAACTCAAAAAAGCGGCTGTCTTCGGACGACAGCCGCTTTTTTTATGCATCAATCAGTTTTCCCGGATTGAGGATGTTGTTAGGATCCATGGCCCGTTTGATGGTTTTCATGATAGCCAGTTCTCCTTTAGGTGTAAATTCTTCCATGTACTTGAGCTTCTTGGCTCCGATGCCGTGTTCACCGGCCAGGCGTCCACCGACGCTGTAGGCATAGGCGTATACCTGCTGATGGAATTTTTCGACGCTCGTTTCCCATTCTTCGTCGCTCATATCCATCTTGCACAGGACGATGTGCAGGTTGCCGTCGCCGATGTGGGCATTGATCTTGACCTGGAACGGGTAATCTTCGCCGATTTCCATGATTTTTTCGATGGTCGAAGCGATTTTGTGGACCGGTACGACGACGTCATCGGTGAGGAAGACTTTGCTGACCATTTCACACGATGTCTGGACATTGCGGCGCATATTCCAGATGCGTTCATCCGCTTCGAGGACATCGACGGCGCCTGATTCTTCACAGATGGTGCAGACACTTTCCATCTTGCTGTCCAGTTCGTCTTCACGGAACGTTTCTACGGTGATGATGACGTAAATGCCGTCTTCATAGTGAGGCATATCCGAATAGTGGCAATAATCGGCGGTGTCACGGACATAGGAGTTATCCATGTATTCCACGCTGGTCGGGTCGATGCCGGCCTTAAGCAGTTTGGGAACCATGTACAGCGCTTTACGCGGGTCTGTGTACACGGCGAGGACGTCAAACCGGTACGGCGGCAGGGGAATGAGTTTGACTGTGACTTTAGTGATGATGCCCAGTGTTCCTTCGCTGCCGATGATGAGCTGTTCCAGGTCGTAGCCGGTGGAGCATTTCTTCAGGATGCGGCCGCATTCGACGATATCGCCGGTCGGCGTGACCATTTCCAGACAATAGACCTGATGACGTGTGACGCCGTAGCGGACGGCTTTGAGGCCGCCGGCGTTGGTTGCCAGATTGGCGCCAATCATGCAGCTTTCTGCACTGGAGGGGTCTCCGGCGTAGAGCAGGCCATGAGCTTTGGCTTCTTTCTGCAGATCTACCGTACGCACGCCGGCTTCGACGGTCATATACATGCCTTCTTCATTGAGTTCAATGATTTTGTTGAGCCGTTCCATGCACAGGACAAGGCCGCCGCAGACAGGGATGGCACCGTCGGCCAGGCTTGTGCCGCCACTGCGGACGGTAATGGGAAAATGATATTCATTGGCCAGTTTGACAATCTGGGAAATTTCTTCGGCATTGGCCGGGATGACGGCTGCTTCCGGCAGGTGGAAGCGGCGCGGGTCCGTTTCGTAATCTGTCTGGTACTGGAGCAGTATGTCTTTATCTGTTTTTACGTAAGAAGGGCCGGTAATGGCTTTGAGTTTTTCAATGATTTCCGGTGTGATGGGCTGATACGTTTCCATAATGATCCTCCTGTCATAAAGTAATCTGATTATGCGTATATTCTATCACATTTCTGCAGGCTGGAAAGAGTCATTTCCTATTCTTATTTGCAATGTGTAATTATGTTTGTTAAACTGTACCGAAAAGGAGTGATCTATATGGACATGGGATTACAGGATAAAGTAGTCGTCATTACCGGTGGCAGTGAAGGCATCGGCTTTGCAGCTGCCAGAGCTTTTATTGCCGAAGGGGCTTATGCCGCTATCTGCGGACGCAGGAAAGACGTATTGGAGCATGCCGTGGCAGAACTGGGGCCACGGGCTTTTGGTGTATCGTGTGATATGACAAAGGAAGACGATGTCTATAACTTTGCCCGCCGCGTCTTTGATACATTTGGCCGCATGGATGTGTGGGTCAATAATGTCGGCGCGACCATTGCCAGGAAAGGGACGTGGTATACGGGAGAAGAAATTGACCGGACCTATGCTGTAAATTTCAAATCCGTCGTCATGGGAAGCCAGGCAGCCGTACCCTATTTGTCCCGTCAGGGCGGGGTCATTGTCAATGTGGCATCTCTGGCGGCGCGGTGTGCGACATCCGGGCGGGCTACGCTCTATGGAGCGTTTAAAGCAGGTGTCGTCAACTTCACCAATACCTTTGCCGGGGAAGTGGCGTCAAAGCACATCCGTGTCGTATCCATACTGCCGGGATTTACGCTGACGCCGCTGGTTCGGGCGACCATTGCCCCTGTTGATCTGGAAAAGCAGAGCCGTACCTGCCTCTTGCGCCGGGCCGCTTCACCGGAAGAAATTGCCGGACCTATTGTCTTTCTGGCCAGCTCCCAGGCTTCCTATATGACGGCAGCGTCTCTTGAGATTTCCGGCGGCCGTAGTGTGACCCTGAATCCGGGGTATTCCTATGGGGAATAATGACATTCTAAAAATAAAATTGAATTATGTTCTAATTTTTTAAAAGTCCACTTGACAAGTGCTGTTTTAAAGTGTACTATGTTCGTAAACATTGGAAACGCCAAGACCGGAACAAGTACACGCAGGCGGTCAGACAGAGAGCAGGAATCCAGGCTGAGAGTTCCTGCAGAAGCCAAATGCGCTGGAATGCCTCCGCGAGCGGATGAGCCGAATCGAGTAGGCTCATACGGATTTCCCACGTTACGGGTGCCGAGATACAGCATTTGCTGTAAGCAGAGTGGAACCACGGACCACCGTCTCTGTCATGGGGACGGTGTTTTTTTTGTCTCTAAATGGGAAAAATGAGGATATTTCGCCAATGTTTCAAAACATATTTTAAAAATTCATGAAATGTGATGGGAGTAATAGAGGAGGATATGACTATGACACAGAGTAAAAAAGAATTAGTATTAGCCGCTATGGATAACAAGCCGGTAGACCGTGTTCCTGTGGGATTCTGGTTTCATTTCCTGGGAGATGAAATCCATTCCGATTCGTTTCAGCATCCGGAATTGATCGAACAGCTCTATGCGGGACAGACGAAATACATCGAAACGGCCAAGCCGGATTTTGTAAAAATCATGACCGATGGATTCTTTCCTTATGAAAATAGAACGGCATTCAATCTGAAAAGTGCGGCCGATTTCAAGCGGATCCAGCCCCTTGCTGACGATGATCCGTGGTTTACGACGCAGATTGCCTATGCAAAGAGACTGACCAGTAAATACGGTAATGACGTAGCCATGTTTTACAATCTCTTCTGCGCCGGTACGACAGTGAAATTCATGCTTCCCGATATTACCCAGGGCGATGCCTGGCTGAGCCGTCTTATACAGGAAGATGCAGACGCCGTCCGTCAGGGACTCGATGTCATTTCCGGAGATTTGGCAAAACTGGCCCGCCGGATTATTATCGAAGGCGGCGTGACCGGTATTTACTTCAGTCTCCAGAATCTGCTCGGTGAGGGAATTACGAAAGATGTTTACGATCAGGTGCTGGCGCCGGGTGAAAAACAGATCCTCGCCGCGGCTAACAGTGCAAGTGATTACAACATCCTCCATATCTGCGGCTGGTCCGGCCACCGCAATGATCTGACCTGGTATGCCGATTACGATGTGAAGACCATTAACTGGGCGGCTGTCGTCGAAGGCGTGCCTCTGGAAGAAGGAAGGAAGATTTTTGGCGGCCGGGCTGCTCTCGGCGGATTTGGCAATCTGGAAACGGAAGTACTGTACAATGGTACGAAAGAAGAAGTACAGGCCGAAACGAAGCGTATCCTGGACCATGCCGGACGGCAGGGCGTCATCCTCGGTGCAGACTGCACGGTGCCGCGCGATATGGACTGGCAGCGTTTTGAATGGGTACGGGAAGCTGCAAAATAATAGATATTATAACGGGTAAAGCATATAGGGGGAATATATCATGAATATAAAAAAATTAGGGAAATTTGTCATCACAGCCGCTTTGATTGGTGTCGTCGCAGCCGGCCTTGCCGGATGCAGCAAGAAAGATAGTGCTGCAGCCGGCGATGGCGGCAAGAAAAAAGTCGTCAACGTAGCGTATACGAATTACTATGTACCTTATGATTTCGTCAATGACAAAGGAGAAGCCGACGGCTTTGAAGTAGCAGTCATGAAAGAAGTTGCCAAAAAACTGCCGCAGTACGAATGGAAATTCACGCCGACCTCGGACGACGATCTTCTGATCGGTGTCGAATCGGGGAAATACACCATTGGTACCAAGGGCATCTGGAAAACGGCAGCCCGGGAAAAGAAATATCTCTTTACTGATAATTACATCGGTGCCAGCGTCATAGGCCTGGTCATCCGCAAAGATGAAGCCGATAAAGTAAAAGACATGGATTCCTTTGCCCAGTACAGTGGCAAACTCGTGCCGATTGCCCCACAGGATGCGCGCTACATGGTCATTGATACATACAATAAAGAACATCCGGATAAGCCCATCGACCTGAAATCGTCGGAAGCATTCCAGATTGCCGATGCCTACAGCTGGGTCATGGAAGGCCGCTATGATGCCTATCTGGAAGTTGAACTGAGCTACAAGAACAATATCGTCAAAGACGACGCTCCGTACCATCAGTTCAACGATCAGCTGACCTATATCCGCTACAAAGGTATCCCGACTTATCCGCTGATCAATAAGAAAGAAACGAAATTGAAAGACGAAGTCGATCAGGCTATCAAAGAACTTCGTGATGAAGGAAAGATTGCCGAACTGGAACAAAAATATTTTGGTGAAAGCCTGTCCCAGTATATCGGACAGTAAGTGAGAGGAGGAGTGCTTTGTGAATAGTACGAGAGTATTTGATCCGTCCATGATCGTACAGGTCATACCGGACCTTCTGTCCTATCTGGACGTGACTTTGCTCGTAGCCGTCACAAGTATCCTCCTCGGCTCTCTGCTGGGGATGATACTGGCCTGGGCCAGGACGGGTCACCACCGCGTGCTGCGCTGGATTGCCAACGGTTACATCTATATCATGCGCTGCACGCCCTCCATTGTCCTGTTGTTCATCGTATTTTACGGTCTGCCGAAACTGGTGGAGTCGATGACCGATTATGATATCAACGATACAAACCGTGCCGTCTTTGCCATCATCACCTTTACGTTGTTATTTGGCGCCTATATTTCTGAAGTATTCCGGGCCGCCTATCAGGCTGTCCCCAAAGGGCAGTATGAAGCGGCAGTCAGCATTGGCCTGACCCCGTTTCAGGCATTCCGCCAGGTCATGCTGCCCCAGGCTACAGTCATAGCCCTGCCGAACTTTGGCAATTCCGTCATCAATTTGCTGAAAGAAGGGGCCCTGGCCTACACCATCGGCCTCATCGATATGATTGGCAAGGGAAATCTGATCATTGCCCAGAACTTTGGGGCGTATGGTGTGGAAATTTATCTGGCCTGCATGATTGTCTACTGGATTATGACGACCTGCATTGCCAAGGGATTCCTCCGGTTGGAAGAACATCTTGACAAAGGGCAGAGCCTGCGGGCAAAGAATCCGGCACAGGCAAAAGCACGCATACTGCCTGTATGGAAAAGCGTACCGGCGCTGATGCGGCGCATTCAGCGTCAGGGCTAGAAAAAGGAGTAACCATATGGAACTGGATTATACATTTATGATAGAAACCTTTTATAAGGTATGGGGGGGCATTGGCACGACACTGGGACTGACAGCCCTGAGTCTCCTCATTGCGGCACCGATTGCGTTTTATATGGCGGTCCTCCGCATTAAAGGCAATCTCATCGGCAGTGGCATTACCCAGGCTTATATATCCTTTGTCCGGGGTACGCCTATTATTCTGCAGATTCTGCTTCTTTATAGCCTGCTCCCAAGCTTTCTCAACGTCGTTGTCAAAGCGTTGGGCTCAGACTTCAATGTCTTCGACAGCGTCGACCCGTTCTGGTATGCGGTTGTCGTCTTTTCCCTGAATACCATCGCCCTTTTGGCAGAAGTATTCCGCTCGGCTCTGCTGAGTATCCCTAAGGGACAGCTTGAAGCCGGCGTTTCTATCGGCCTTTCGGAATTCCAGACATACTGCAAAGTCATCATTCCCCAGGCTATGGTCGTAGCGCTGCCGGCGGTCTGCAATATTACGGTCAATCTGATCAAAGGGACTTCCCTGGCATTCCTTATGACTGTCAAAGATGTCCTGGCTATCGGAAAAATTGCCGCTTCCTATGGTTATAACTATATCGAATCGTACCTGGATGTGTTTATTGTATATCTCATCGTATGTACGGTCATCCAGCTGGCATATAAATTTGCAGAACAGCATGTAGGTGCCTTCCGGGCCGGTGCATAAGAAAGGAGATTTATCCCATGTTATTGTCAATTAAGCATGTCCGCAAGAGCTTTGGCGATCTGGAAGTACTGAAAGACGTGCATATGGATATTGAAAAAGGCGACGTTGTCGTCATTCTGGGCCCCAGCGGGTCGGGCAAGACGACATTCCTGCGCTGCCTGAATTTTCTGGAAAAGGCCGATGCCGGGGAAATGGATTTTGCCGGTATGCACATCGATCTCAGCCATCCTTCGACAAAAGATATTACGGCCGTGCGGAAAAAGACGGCTTTCGTATTTCAGGGATACAACCTCTTTGCCAATAAGACGGTCCTTGAAAATGTGACTCTCGGTCTGACTACGGGCAGGGGAATGAAAAAAGCTGATGCCGAAGCCATTGCCCGCGATGCGTTGCAGCGTGTCGGCATGGCGGAACGGATGGACTATTATCCGTCCCAGCTTTCCGGCGGCCAGCAGCAGCGCGTAGGAATTGCCCGGGCCATGGCTGTCAAGCCCGATGTCATCCTGTTTGATGAACCGACATCGGCCCTTGATCCGGAACTGGTCGGGGAAGTACTGAAAGTCATGCGGGACCTGGCAAAAGCCGGAACGACCATGATTGTCGTGACCCATGAAATGAAATTTGCCCGCGATGTGGCAACCCACGTTATTTTTATGGATGGCGGTGTCATCGTCGAAGAAGGGACGTCGGAAGATCTTTTCGAGCATCCCAAAGAAGAACGGACTAAAAAGTTCCTGCACCGCGTCCTCTGCCATACTTACGAATAATCAGAGAGGAGCTATTTCTGACAGAACTTGTACGGAAAATAGTTCCTCTTTTCATTATGTGTATTGACGCAACAGACAAACCTGTATATGATGATGGTATCTAAAGGAGGAATGCAATATGGCTTTTACAGAAGAACAGAAACTGACAGATCATCTGCAGCACTTTATTGCCTGTCAGACCATTTCTAATGAAGATTTGGATAAAGTGGACTGGCGGGAATTTACCAAGCTTCATGCCCTGCTGGAAGCCTACTATCCTGTTATATATAAACTGTTTGAAGTCATTCCGGTTGGCCGGGCGGGCCTGCTGTTTCATTATGATTCGGGCCATCCGGAAAAAACGCCGCTCGTACTCAGCGCCCATCAGGACGTAGTCGAACCGGGAGCCCTGGAACTCTGGAAGAAAGAACCTTTTTCCGGCGCTTATGAAGATGGCATCATCTGGGGACGGGGTACGACAGACTGCAAACACCTCTTCCTGGCAGAAATGGAAGCCGTGGAAGCTGCCTTTTCCGATGGATTCCGTCCTTCCTATGACCTCTACATTGCACTGGGATACAGTGAAGAAATTTATACCATCAGCGGGGAAGACGGCGGACGGCTTCTCAAGGAAGCACTGGCGGCACGGGGCGTTCATCAGATCGTTCTCTTTGACGAAGGCGGCAGTGTGACGACCGACGATAAGGGGCACCGCATTGCCCACGTCGGTCTGGGAGATAAGTCGCAGATTGTCTACGAACTCTATAAAGACGGGACAGGCGGCCATTCCAGTGTACCGGGACTGCATACGGATATGGGAGCTCTGGCCCGCTGCATCGTGGCACTGGAAGATCATCCCCGTCCGTATAAACTGACGGATTTATCCCGGGGTCAGCTGAAAGGTATGGCTAAACTGGAAACGGGGGATAAACAGCGGATTTTCAGTGACCCCGACCGGTACTGGGATGAAGTGTGTGAACTGGCCCGTCAAGATGCCCGCCTCGATGCGCTGCTCCATACGACGATATGTGTGACCATGGCCCAGGGAGCCCAGCAGCCTAACGTCATCCCGGCACACGTAAGCGCTACCATCAGTGCCCGCGTACTTCCCGGGGAAACGGGGGATGAAATCCTGGCGTATATCCAGCAGTACCTCACCGGAGGCATCCAGGTCCGCCGCGTATCCGGCATCGACCCGGTCAACGAAGACACACCGGACAGTGAAGAATTCCGTCTGGTCGAACAGACTATCCACGATGTATACGGCGACGATGTCATCGTCATGCCGGAACTGATGCTGTTTGCGACAGACTCCCGCTATTATAAGGACATTGCTAAACACATCTTCCTTTTCAGTGGCTATGAACAGGACGATACGTGGGGGCCCATGCACGGTGTCAACGAACGGATTCCCGCTGCCGCATTACCGGGATCACGTAATTTCTTCCGCAGACTGATGGAAAATTACAATGCCTGATATGATATAAAAGCATATGAAAAGGAGCAATAATATGAAATTGAAAAAAATTCCTTATGCGCTGACGGTCTGCAAGGTAAGGCAGATTTCAGATATTGATCTGGATTCTGACTTCTACTTTATTGGAAAAAACGATGAGGAAGTATCTCTGGTGTGCCGGACAGAAGCGGCGCCGGTTCAGACTGTCGCCAGGAACGATGGCTGGAAGGGGTTCCGAATCGAGGGAGTTCTGGACTTCTCTCTGATTGGTATTCTGTCAAAATTATCCAGCATCCTGGCTGAACACAAGATTGGTATTTTTGCCGTCTCTACATTCAATACGGATTACATATTAGTGAAAGAAGAGAATTTTGAACGGGCGCTATCGGTCCTGGCTGAAGCCGGATACAGCGTCGGCTGAAATATGACAAAATAGAAATCATTTATAGGGCAAGGACTGTGAAATATGCCGCAATAGCTTAACGGGCAAATCGCATGGTAGAAAAAAGGCTGCCGACCTGAATCAGGCACTGAATAGAACCTTGCAGTAAATCATGAAAAAGGGCTGTAACAACGGGAATCGTGACCCGTATTGTTACAGCCCTGCTGGTTACAGATATACTTTTTCTGGTTATTTGGATAAAGCAATGACCGTGGCGACGGCGGCGACGCCAATTGCAATATTGGCTTTCCGGTTGGCCCGGTCCACTTCTTTCTGGGATGAGGATTTATGATTTTTTTCCCAGCGACGCTGATCCCGTTCCTGTTCTTTCTGCCAGTGCTTCCAGTGATCGTCTTGTTGTTCATACCGCTGGGGCGGGCGCGGGCCGGCAGCCTGGGCGGTCAGGGCAGCGCCGCTGAAGGTCGTAAGGGTGATGACGAGGACTAATGCTATGCGTATGATATGGGTCCATTTCATAGGAATCACTCTCCTTTTTTGATTTCCTATAGTATACACAACAGCCGTTACAATTTTGTGGCAGGGCCATTTCAGGACGGCGACAATTCTTTTTCTTTTTCGTAAAACTCTGCGTTGATGCTTGCGATGAGGAGTTGCGGATTTTCTGTATCTATGATGCAGACGATGGGCCCGTACCGGGGAGGTAGTCCGGTACGGGCCCATAGCTGTATTGGATGATAGGAAGAGGTATCAATAGGAAATAAGGGGACATTGTTATGATTGTTCTGTGTCCTGAAGGCTGTCTGCCAGCGCCTGGGCCAGTTGTTCCATTTCCTGCTGCTTGTCTTCGTGAAGGGTCGATGCCATAGAGACACGTTCGTTCAAAATAGTCATGTCCTGAAGATTGTCGTCTATGAATTTCTGCATGAGGTCTCCCGATTTGACGGCCCAGGAGCCGTTTTCAATGATGGTAACGGTACGCTTTTGCACGTGCAGGGCTTTCATGTGTTCCAGGAAATCGAGCATGACCGGGTAAATACCCAGATTATACGTCACCGATGCCAGGACCAGGTGGGAATATTTGAATGTTTCTGCAATGAGCTCGGAAACATGGATGTTGGAAACGTCGCAGACACGGATGTTGGTTATGCCTTTTTCACACAGGCGGGATGCCAGAATCTGGGCAGCCGATTCGGTGTTGCCGTACATGGAAGCGTAGACGATGAGGACACCTTTTTCTTCGGGAGTGTAAGTGCTCCAATGGGTGTATTTATCGAGCAGATAGGGGAAATCACGGCGCCATACGGGCCCATGGAGGGGGCAGATGTACTTGATTTTGTCCAGAACGGTTGCCGCTTTTCCCAGGAGATGCTGGACGTGCGGGCCGTACTTGCCGACAATATTCGTATAGTACCGCCGCGCTTCGTCAATCCAGTCACGGTCGAAATTGACTTCGTCGGCAAAGAGCCTGCCGTCGAGGGCGATGAAAGAACCAAAGGCATCGGCGGAAAAGAGGATGCCGTCCGTCAGGTCCAGAGTGACCATGGCTTCCGGCCAGTGCACCATAGGTGCGGCTACATAGGTGACCGTATGCTTGCCGAAACACTGGGTGTCTCCTTCTTTGACTTCAATCAGGTCCTGGTTGTCGATACGGAAGCCGAACTGGCGCATGAGCATGAACGACTTTTCCGTGCTGATGATTTTGACTTTGGGATAGCGCAGGATGATTTCTTCCATACTGGCGCAGTGGTCTGGTTCCATGTGATTGATGACCAGATAATCGAGGTCCCGCCCATTCAGTACATGTTCTACATTTTCCAGGAACTGACGGCAGACGGACCAGTCTACCGTATCGAACAGTACTGTGGCTTTGTCGAGGAGTACATAGGCGTTATAGGATACACCGCGGGGAATGGGGTGGATATTTTCAAACAGGTGAAGCCGGTGGTCATTGGCTCCTACCCAGTATACATCGTTAGTAATGGCGCGTACACAATACATAAGTTATCGACTCCTTTCACAGTCAGGCTTTGACAAAATGGTCTTTTTCTTCAGCACATTCCGGGCAGACCCAATCATCGGGCAGGTTTTCAAAGAGCGTTCCCGGAGCAATATCGCCATCTTCGTCGCCGAGTTCCGGTATGTATTCGTAACCGCAGCCATTGCAGACATAACGGGGGCCGATAGGTTCCGGTTTCGGAACGACAGGGCGTTTCATCTTGACCATGGGAGGAGCCTCTTTCTTTTCGCCGCGGCCAAGTGCATCGGCAAGGAGCGGCAGGATTTCATGGACGTCACCGATGATGCCGTAATCACAATTTTTGAAAATAGGGGCATTGCCGTTCGTATTGATGGCGACAATGGTCGAAGCATCTTTGATGCCTTTCAGGTGTTGTTTGGCACCAGAGATGCCGCAGGCGATATACAGGTTTCCCGTAAATTTCTGACCTGACATGCCGACATAGCGGTTCAATGGGACATAGTGGAGCGTTTCCGCTACAGGCCGGGAAGAGCCGATGGCGGCACCGGCGGCCTGAGCCAGGTCTTCGATGAGCTTCATGTTTTCTTTGCTGCCAATGCCTTTTCCTGCAGAAACGACGCGTTCGGCCTGGGCAATCGGCGTATCGGCGGGAATGCCGACGGAAAAATCGTATCCATCGTGTTTCAGTGCTGCCACCAGTTCCGCCACTTTTTCTTTGGCATCGCCCTCACGGAATATCGTATTTTTGCGGATACCCGTGACAGGAGCGGCTTTTTTGGGAAGAGACCGGCTCCCGCCATCACTTTTTTTGCCAAGGCGGCCTAAGATATGGGCGGCGATGACGACGCGCTGGATTTCATTGGTCCCTTCATAAATTGTCGTGATTTTTGCATCTCTGTAGGCCCGTTCTACATCCATCCCTTTCAGGAACCCGGACCCGCCGAATATCTGAAGGGCGTCATTGGTGATTTCCACGGCAGCGTCTGAGGCGTACATCTTGGCCATGGCCGCTTCCATGCTGTAGGGGTTATGCTGCTGCTTCAATTCCGCTGCAGAATAGATGAGATACCGGGACGCACGCAGTTTGGTGGCCATGTCGGCCAATTTGAAGGAAATGCCCTGATGGACGCCGATGGGCTGTCCGAACTGGATGCGTTCTTTAGCATAGTCCGCTGCGTTGTCATAGGCTCCCTGGGCAATACCCAGCGCCTGGGCGGCAATGCCGATGCGGCCCCCGTCGAGGGTTGCCATGGCAATCTTGAATCCCTGTCCTTCTTTGCCGAGCAGGTTTTCTTTCGGCACTCTGACATCGTTGAAGATAAGTTCTGCCGTCGAAGAAGAACGGATGCCCAGTTTATCGTAATGATCGCCGAAACTGAAGCCTTTCCAGCCTTTTTCGACGATAAAGGCGGAAATTCCCTTAGTACCGATGTCGGGCGTCGTTACGGCAAAGACAACGTATATATCGGCTTTGGGAGCATTGGTAATAAAAATCTTGCCACCGTTCAGGAGATAGTAATCGCCTTTATCGACTGCCGTCGTTTCCGTGCCGCCGGCATCAGATCCGGCATTTTCTTCGGTCAGGCCGAAAGCGCCGAGCTTTTCTCCTTTTGCCAGGGGAACCAGGTACTTTTTCTTCTGCTGCTCATTGCCAAAGGCAGCGATGGGATAGGTGCCAAGCGAGGTATGGGCAGAGACGATGACGCCGGTTCCGCCATCGACGCGGGATAATTCTTCGACGGCAATGGCGTAGCTGATGACATCCAGTCCGGCACCGCCGTATTCTTTGGCATAGGGGAGGCCGAGCCATCCACGGCGGCCCATTTCCATTACGATATCGGTGGGAAATTCATTATTCTGATCTAGTGAAAAGGCGATAGGTTTTATTTCTGATTCAGCAAACTGCCGGATTTCCTTGCGTAGAGCTTCGTGTGCAGCTGTCGTTTGAAATAACATATGATATTCCTCCTTTAGTATGTCAGGTTGTTTTTCCAATAATGTCCCAGAGACTTTTCGATTGCAGTTTCTGATTGATTTCTTTCTGTACGGCCATGAGATTGAGGTGAATTTTGCAGATGCCATGGCTCTTACGCCAACTGCAGTCATAGTGACCATTCATACAGGCGGTCATATCCGCTTCTCCTTCCATGATCAGGATGAGATCATAGAGACTGATTTGCTTTAAATCAGCCTGGAGCCTGCAGCCGCCTCCGGGCCCCCGTTCCAGCGAGATAATACCGGCGCGGGATAATCGTTTTAAAATTTTGTACGTGAAAGCCAGTGGTATCTGTTCATTGCCGGCCAGATCAGATGCCGTATGGCGTTTTTGGTCGGTCAATGCCCGGATGATCCGCAAGGCATAATCGGTTTTTCTGTTCATGAACATGATGGAGACTCCGTATCAACTAGTAATTATTTGCAACTTCTGAAATTATAGTATATTTTTGGACTAAAAAAGTCAAGAATAGAGGCCATATCACATTAGAAAGGAATACGAGAGATAGATGAGAATTTTTTATTATCAAATAAGAAATACATAAAAAGTTAAATGACTGATTGGAGTGAAACGCCATAAACAGGGAATCGTATTTTTGGTGCAGTATCGAATTCTTTTTGCAGATAAAAAGAATTACTTCATTTTGAAATAAAAATAATTAATCTATATCAGAAACGGCAGGATGAATGTCATTGGTGAATATGTGGCATGCCGGTATAGTATAAAATATTTGCCGGGGGATGCATTTCTTGATATAGTAATTATAGCAAGGCGTCTTATGGTATATTTTATTAGCAAGGGAGAGTGGGATACATGAAGTATAATTTTGATGAAATCGTCGATAGGAGACATACGAATGCACTCAATACGGATGGGTTCCGTGGCTACATTTTCCATGATTTTGAAGGGAAAAAGACCTTTCCCTTCAAGGACGATGAATTTGTCCGCATGTGGGTAGCCGATATGGAATTTGCCATGTGCCCGGCTATTATCCAGGCAATCAAAGACCGGGCCGACAAGCGCATTATCGGATACAGCCAGGTGTTTGAACCGGAATTTTTCCAGGCTTACAATGCCTGGAGTGAAAAGATGTACGGCTGGACCTATCCGAAAGAAGAAATCTGCTTTTCCCTGGGAATCATACCGGCTTTGTATACGCTGGTAGATCTGCTCCTGGGCGACCATGATTATGCCATCATCAATACGCCGGCATACGGATATTTTCAACACCCTGTCGATGAACGGCACAAACACGCTATTCATAATAAGATGAAATGCGATGACGAAGGCAACTGGTCCATCGACTTTGATTCCCTCGAACGGGATGCAGCCAACCCGCTGGCCAAGCTTCTCATCTGGTGTAATCCCCAGAATCCGACGGGACGCGTCTGGACGGAAGAAGAACTGCGGAAAGTAGCAGCTATTGTAGAAAAATATAATCTATGGATCATCAGTGATGAAATCCATTGTGATATACTCCGGCAGGGTGTCCATCACATTCCTATGGCTAAAATTATGCCGGATTATCAAAAACTGATTACTTGCACGTCAGCTTCCAAGTGCTTCAATATGGCTGGTATGATGTTTGCCGAAATCATCATCCGCGATAAAGGGCTGCGCGACCTCTATATCGGTACGACCAATGCCTATGCCATGAACGTAAATCCCCTTTCTATCGCCGCCCATCAGGCAGCTTACGAACACGGGAGTGAATGGCTGGACCAGCTCAAGACATATCTGGACGGGAATTTCCAGTTTGTGAAGGACACTCTGGCCAGAGAACTCCCGGATATCACCTTCCAGATCCCCCAGGCAACCTATCTGGCATGGGTCAACATGAATCCGTATCTCGGCGATATAGAAGATATTCCTGACTTTATGGCCAATAAAGCCGGCGTACTGCTGGAAGGAGGAGATGCGCTCTTTGTCGATAACGCCAAAGGCTATATCCGCCTCAATCTGGCCATGCCGAGCTCTATCATAGCCGAAGGGATGAAACGTATCGTCAAGGCCATCAAGGAACGATAATAGGGATTGTCAGGCATCAACAGCGTCAGTCAGATGGGAGATGAGCTGATGGATTACCAGAGTGAATACATGAGCAAACGCTGTACACCGCAGCAGGCAGTGCAGCTGATCCGCGACGGGGACTGGGTCGATTACACCCAGGGTATTACCTTTCCCCAGCTTCTCGATGAGGCCCTGGCAGAACGGACAGGGGAATTGGCCGATGTGAAGATCCGCTGCATGTTCTGCCTGAAACGGCCGCAGATATTGGAAAAAGATCCCCATAGCGTATCTTTTACGTATCATACCTGGCATAGCAGCCAGATAGACCGCAGGGATGTCAATGAAGGCCGGGCTTATTTCGCCCCGATTCAGTACAGTCATCTGGCAGAATATTACCGCCGGGGAATGGCACCGGTCGATGTTGTCATGATGACCGTTTCTCCTATGGACCGTCATGGGAACTTCAGTTTTGCCTGCAATCCGTCGGCCACTCAGGGCGCTCTCGATGCAGCAGACCGCATCATCGTCGAAGTTAACCCCAACCTGCCGGAAGTGTACGGCCTGGGAGGAGATTTTATTCATATTTCCGATATCGATGCTATCGTGGAAAGTGATGTACCGGTGCTTACGGCACCCAATCCGCCCGTACAGGAAATCGATAAGAAAATTGCGGCCTGGCTGCTCCCCTATCTGAAAGACGGTATGACGCTGCAGATCGGTGTCGGCGGTATTCCCAATGCCCTGGGGATGCTCATTGCCGATTCGGATCTGAAAGATCTGGGCATGCATACGGAATATCTCAGTGATGGCTGCCTGAAACTGTATGAGGCAGGGAAGATAACGAATCGCAGAAAAGAACTCCTGCCGGGCAAAGGCGTGTATGGTACTTGTGCCGGCAGCACGGAACTGTACGATTTCGTCGATCACAACCGGGCATTACTATCAGCCCCTATTGAATATGTCAATCACGTGGATCAAATCCGTCAGCTGAACCAGTTCGTTTCTATCAATGGCTGCCTGGCCGTCGATTTATATGGACAGGTTTGCTCGGAATCGGCTGGCCTCCGGCATATCAGCGGCTCGGGGGGACAGGTCGATTTTATTAGCGGTGCCTTCTGGTCTCCTCATGGGCAGGCCTTTCTGACTATGCCTTCGACGTATACAGACCGGCAGGGTATCGTACATTCACGCATACAGCCGTTTTTCTCACATGGCGATATCGTTACGACGGTACGGGCCATAGCTCCGTGTATCGTAACGGAATACGGGATAGCAGAACTGGAAGGCAGGACGGCGTGGCAGCGGGCAGAAGCTCTCATTGCCATTGCCCATCCCGATTTCCGCGAATCTCTGATCCGTGCGGCGGAAGCCCAGCACATATGGCGCGCTTCTAATAAACGATAATATTACTATCAATAGATAAAAGAGAGGGGGCCGCAACATGAACGGGAATGCTCATGTTGCGGCCCCCTTTCTTTTTATTTAATTACGATTCCTGGAGGGATGTGTATATTTTTTCCAGATTGTCTTCCATGACAGAAAGGTACGTTTCGTCCTCGTCTCCTTCTTCCAGCGTATCTATCGATTCCAGGCTGGCTCCCGTTTCCTGGGCCAGGGTTTCCGCTATTTTGGGACTTTCCATGTTTTCTACGAAAATGGTCTGGACATGGGCGGCTTTGCAGGCATCAGCCAATTCTGTCATATGACGGGCACTGGGTTCTCCCGAAGCAAAGACATTAGTCAGACTGAGCTGGCGGAGGCCGAAGTCACGGGCCAGATACGCAAAGGCTGCATGACCGGTGACGAACGTCCGGGATGGGGCCGTATTAAATTTCAGCTGGTACCGGGCGTACAGCGCATCTGTTTTCTGGACAAATTCCATATACCGCTGGGTATAATAGTCTGCATGGTCCGGGTCAGCTGCGGCGAAAGCATCGCGTATGTTGCGCGCTTCTATCTTGGCATTTTTCAGACTCAGCCAGACATGAGGATCGGCCTGTTTTTCCGGCTTCCGGCCGGGCAGAATCTGCTTCATTTCTACATAGTGGATATCGGCTCCGTCTGATGCCGTGACAACGGCAAGCTGTTCATTTCCCGCTGCTTCTACCGCTTTATCAGCCCAGGTTTCCAGTCCACAGCCGTTGATGATAAAGATACGGGCCTGGGATAAGGCCGTCAAATCGGATGATTTAGGCTGGAAGTCATGCGGTTCTTCCCCTTCCGGTATGATCATGTGGATATCAACCTTGTCTCCGCCGATGGCATGGGCCAGTTCTCCCATAGCGTGGAAGGAAACGACGACCGGGAGTTTTCCCGCTTCTGGAGGAGGTGTTTTTTGGTTTTCCGGGGCACATCCGCCGAGCAGGAGAAGCAACAGGATGGTGAATATATAGAAAAGACGTTTCATACAGGTAGCTTCCTATCTTATAAATGAAAAAAGATATATAAATGCAAATCACTTGCACTTGCAGTTAGGATTAGGATATAATATATTACACTACTTGTCAATATACAGAGGAGACTGCCTTATGATTACCATATCTCATGTCTATTACGCATATGAAACGGGGACACCCTATTTGCTGCGCGATTTGAATCTGACTATCCACAATGGGGATTATATCTCTATTGTAGGAGAAAACGGATCTGGAAAAAGTACCTTCATAAAATTGCTTCTCGGGCTGTTAAAGCCGTCCAGGGGCACACTGGTCAATGATTTCAAGCGGACCAGCTACGTGCCCCAGCGGTTTGAAACGCTGAACCGCCAATTTCCCATTACGGTGCGTGAAGTGATGAATACATACCGTAAAGTCCTCGGCATAAAGGATAAAGAAGCGGTCAGCCATTATCTGGGGCTTATGAAAATGGATGCCTACGGGGAATCACTCATCGGAAACCTGTCAGGCGGGCAGTGCCAGAAAGTATTCATTGCCCGGGCTCTCATGGCCCATCCGGACCTTCTCATACTGGACGAGCCGTCTACGGGAATTGATGTCAAGTCCCAGGCAGAATTATATCCGTTCCTGAAACAGCTCAATACAGAGCATGGCATCACCATCGTCACAGTGGAACATAATCTGCGGGCGGCTATGCGCAATTCCCAATATATGTACCACGTAGCCGGTGGCAGCGGTCATCTCTGCTCGCCTGATGAGTATATCCGCGAATATGTTTCTGAAAATACAGGGAGTGAATCCTATGTTTGAATACACCTTTATGCAGAATGCCTTTATCGTAGCTCTTCTCATATCTGTCGTCTGTCCCATGATAGGCATGTTCCTCGTCCTGCGCCGCTACTCTATGATTGGAGATACCCTGGCCCATGCATCGCTGGCAGGGGTTGCCGTGGGACTCCTCATCGATGTCAATCCTATTATCAGCGCGTTTTGCCTGACCAGCTTTTTTGGCGTTCTCATCGAAGTGCTGCGCAACATGTTCCGCCGCTACGCCGAACTCGTGCTGATTATCGTGCTGTCACTTTCCGTCGGCATTGCCATTACCATCATCAGTGCCGGACTGGTCCATACGAATGTAGAGTCCTTCCTGTTTGGCAGTATCCTTACCGTATCGCAAGCGGATGTATGGTCTGTGGTCATCCTCAGTATCATTTCCCTCACTACGATTCTCTGGCTGTATCCCCAGCTGGTCATGATTACCTTTGATGAAGACGGGGCCCGCATCGCGGGCATCCGCTGCCGGGCTATTAATTACATTTTTGCCATTCTCGTAGCCGCGACGATTTCTGTTTCTATCCGCATCGTCGGTATCCTGGTCATCAGTTCACTCATTGCTCTGCCGGTAGCAACGGCGCTCCAGCTGCAGCAGGGGTTCCGCCGTACACTGCAGTGGTCTGTCGTATTCAGCTTTATCGATATTTTATCCGGACTGTTTGTTTCGTATTGGATTGATGCGGCACCAGGTGGCGTGACGGCTATTACTTCCGTATTGCTGCTGCTTCTGGTCATTGCTGGCAGACAGCTGCGGACGGTATTGGAAAAACGGCCGGAAGGGGTGTAACAGGATGGCAGAATTGCAAAAATATGATTTGTGTCTCCATAAATATGGCATGAAAAATACGCGGCCCCGGCGCTGGGTACTGGAAGTGCTCCTGCAGCAGCAAGGACTGGTGACGGCGGAAGAAATTTATCAGAAGCTCCTGGCCGGAGGGGCATCGGTCAATGTTTCTACAGTATACCGCGTACTCGATTTATTTGAAGAAAAAAAACTGGTGGAAAAAGATTTCCTGCCGGAAGTGCGCCGCTACGGGTATTTTTTGCGCGTACCCGGTCATATTCATCACCTCATCTGCATCCGGTGTCATAAAAAAGTAGATATTTCGGCCTGTCCTCTTTCGGCTTTTGAAAAACAGGTTGCAGCAGAAACAGGATTTGAACTGGTAGGGCACCGGTTGGAATTATACGGGCTGTGCCGGGATTGTCAGGAAAAGGAAAAAAGGGAAGGAAAAGAATACCATGAATAGTCAATGGATTGAAGAACATCTGACGCCATATCTTCCGGCCGGCACGGACTTGTCCATCTATTGCCGCCCATTGGAGCAGGGAACTCCCGTTGTCTATCATGAACGGGTCCTGCCGTCGGCCAGTCTGATAAAATTACCCATCATGAGTACATTGTTCCGCAAGGAAAAGGAAGGGACGGTATCTTTTTCGGAAAAGCTGCGGATTACCAGTCCCGTAGAAGGCGGATCCTATTATAAACGGGGCGGGACACTGGCCACGATTTCCGAGCTGATTTTTCATATGATCGTCGAAAGCGACAATACGTGTACCAACGTTCTCATCGACCGCCTGGGAATGGATGCGGTCAACGAGGAAATCCGGCGTCTGGGAATGACTCACACTATCCTGCAGCGCAAGATGATGGACTTTATCGCCAGCCGGGATGGCCGGGAAAATATGACGACCGTGTCCGATATGGGGCGCTTTTTTTCGCTCCTTTCACGAGGACATGCCGTCGATGCCGCCCGGGATCAGCGCATGCTGGATATCCTGAGCCATCAGGAAGATAACTGCATCCTACCGGCCCAGCTGCCTCATACGGTACGGGTGGATCACAAGACGGGGGAACTGGATGGCATATACCATGACTGCGGACTCATTTATGCTCCGTCCGGACCGTTCATTTTATGCCTCATGGCGGATGGCGTATCCGATGAACCCCGTCTGTTTTATGGGCTTTCGTATTTTACCCGGGCGGTATATGACGAACTGGCCCGGTCATAGAAACACGGCAATCAGATATATTCAGACATATTATAAATTTTTTAGAATACTTTTCTACAAAAAGGCTGTAGAAATCATGCGCATATGATATAATAAGATATTCAATAATATGTGGCAGTCATATGCCAGACGGAATAGGGGAGAGAAATAGTGGCAGAAAAGGAAACATCACAGCAGGCTCCGGTGCCACAGGAATATATCGTGCCGCTGGCAGGTGTTTTCAAGGTCCTTGGTGACCCGACGCGCCTGCGCATCCTGCAGGCACTGATGGGAGGAGAGTGTTGTGTCAGTGATCTGGCGGACAAACTGGTCATGGAACAATCGGCCGTATCCCACCAGTTGCGTGTCCTCCGGGATGCGGCGCTTGTCCAGTTCCGGCGTCAGGGAAAAACGGTTTATTACTCCCTTGCCGATGAACACGTATATACCCTGCTGAAAGTAGGGCTGGAGCATGTGGCGGAATAAGCCGTAGCTGAGAGAGAAGGATTTATATGTATATTTGTTTGATGCGTCACGGTAAAGCGGAACCATACAGGGACGGGCAGGATGACAGCGGACGCGTTCTGACCAGCCGGGGTATACAGGATGTCCGTGATATGGCGGCATTGGCCCGGAAATGGTGGCCCGGTGGTACGACCCGTATCTGGACGAGCCCGCTTATCCGGGCCTGTCAGACGGCAGATATCATGAGCCAGTCCCTGCAGCCGGCCGCCATCCGTACGGATTGCTACATAGGCGATGGCGACCTTTCCGGCCTGTATGAGGAGCTGAAGGCCTTGCCGGAAATGGATACACTGCTGATTGTCGGACATCAGCCGTATCTGGACCGGTGGACCGAAGCCTGGACCGGTTCTCCTGCAGGATTCAAGACGGCCAGTATGGCCCTGGTTTCGTATGATCCCTATGATGGGAACTTCGGAAAGGGGAAATTGCTTTTATATCTGCACCCGGCTGGCGCGCGCCTGTTCCTGGGACAGGCTGCCCAGTAATGTGATTTTGACTCTTGGGAGGTTTTATATATGAAACATGTGTTATCGATTGCCGGTACAGATCCGTCCGGTGGTGCCGGTGCGGCAGCGGACTGCAAGACCTTTTGTGCCCACGGCTGTTTTGCCCTCAATGTTATTACGGCTGTTGTTTCGCAAAATACACAGGGCGTACGCGGATATATGGATGTAACGCCGGATCTCATTGCCGACCAGATTGATGCTGTCTTTGAAGATATCGACGTAGATGCCGTCAAAATCGGCATGGTAAGTGTGCCGGAAACGATTCGCGTCATTGCCGATAAACTCCGGCAGTATCAGCCGCGCTTCGTCGTCATTGACCCGGTCATGGTAGCTACCAGCGGACACCGGCTGCTCGTCCCCGAAGCGGAACAGACGCTGAAAGAAGTCCTGCTTCCACTGGCCGATGTCCTTACGCCAAACATTCCTGAAGCAGAAGTGCTGACGGGAAAGACGATAGAAAACCTGTCCGACATGGAAGATGCGGCTAAAGCTATCAGTGCCATGGGTGCCAGGGCCGTCCTGGTCAAAGGCGGGCACCGCGTGGAAGATGCTACGGACATTTTATTTGACGGTCAGGAACTCCATTACTTCAAGGGCAAACGCGTAGACAGTACGAGTACCCACGGTACAGGCTGTTCGTTGTCAAGCGCCATTGCTTCAGACCTGGCTAATGGCATGAGCCTTACCGATGCCGTGGCGGAAGCCAAGCAGTATGTGTATGAAGGGATTGCCCATGCTGAACCGATTGGCAAGGGGCACGGACCAATCCATCATTTCTATGAATTATATAAAAAGGCGGGCCTGCAATAGCCCCGGTGTGAGGTGATACTATGTTTACAAAAAAACTGAAAAAGGCTGCCCTGGCAGCGGCGGCAATTTGTACCATCGGCGGAGCGGCCTTTGCGGCGACACCGCAGCAGACCTATATGGATGCAGTGAATACGATGAGTACCCATCCGGAAGGGACGTATACGACCCAGGTGAAGATTGTCATGCCCTTTGTTGGTACCGTTACGGGCCATCAGCAGGCGTTTATCCAGCTGGAACCAGAAGCAAAAGCCCGTTTCGACACGTGGGCGACAAGCAGCCAGGGCGGGGATAGTGAAAAAGTTTCCGGTTACATGGAACAGGACGGGGCCAGACTGGTCATTTATTATCCCCAGACAGAACGGAATAAAAACAAGTCGTCCAAAACAGTATGGAAGAAAGCATCCATACCTCTGAAAGACGGCCGTTCTATGGCAGAAATCATTCGTCATGAACAGCACAAAGATGTCCTGAATGGCGTTAAATCGGTGACGGCCATCGGCGGTGACCGGTATAATGTCGTCTATGATATGTCCCGCATTTATAAAGATGGCGACGAAAAGGAATGGGAAAAACAGGGACTTACGAAAGCGGAGGACCGGGAACTGTTGAAATCCGTCCTTCTGGCTCTGAAGGACAGTGGCGATGTATCGGCCCAGCTGACCATTGACCCCCGTTCCCACCGGATTACCCATGTCTCGGTACCGCTGACGGCACAGATGCGGTCTGTCACATCGGCTATAGCCGATAAGGCAGTAGATTATGCACCGGACAAGAAAGCGGAACTGGCTATGGCCAAACAGTTTGCCATGAATAGTACGGTATCTTTTGACTGTGACTGGTCTCTGCTGCCTCAGGGGATTGATCTCACTGTACCAGAATCAGTTAAGAAAAAAGCGGTAGAAGATAAAGATGGCAATATTCTCGTGCTTCAGGTCGGCGACCAGAAATAATATATGCTTTTTGCCAGGCATATAGTGTATATTTTTATCGTTATTTTGAAAAATTCTTGTCAAAGAAAATCGATAGTTATTGACAGATAGCCCAAAATAAAAGAAAATAATAGTAAGTAGTTTGAGCGGATACAGCACGAACCCAAATATGTATAGGAGGTAAGAAATTGGCTAAGAAGGAAAAACTTCTTGTAATTCCTCTGGGAGGCCTGGGTGAAATCGGTAAGAACATGACCGTTATCCAGTACGGCGATGATATTGTTGTCATCGATGCCGGGCTGGCATTTCCTGACGATGACATGTTCGGTATCGACCTGGTCATCCCCGACATGAGTTACTTGATTGAAAACAAAGATAAAGTACGGGCTATTGTCATTACGCATGGTCATGAAGACCACATCGGCAGCTTATCCTATCTGCTGAATGAAGTGAATGCGCCTGTATACGCGACGAAACTCGTCTGCGGTCTCATTGAAGGAAAGTTAAAAGAAAATCATATTACAAATTATCAGTTAAACGAAGTGCATCATGGAGATGAAGTGCAGATCGGCTGTATGAAGGTGGGGTTCATTCATACGAATCATTCCATCCCCGATGCGAGCGCTCTCTACTTCCGTACGCCTGTAGGTACCATTGTCCATACGGGTGACTTCAAGATGGACCTGACACCGGTAGACGGACTGCCTATGGATATCCACAAATTTGCCGACCTGGGCCGCCGCGGCGTACTGCTTCTCATGTCAGACAGTACCAATGCGGAACGGCCGGGGTATACGGAGTCGGAAACAACCGTCAGTGTCGCCTTCCGCAAAGCCTTCGGCGAAGCGAAAGGCCGGATTATCCTGGCGACATTTGCATCCAACATTTCCCGTATCCAGCAGGCTATCAATACAGCCGTACTGTTCAAACGGAAAGTTACTGTCCTCGGGCGCAGCATGGTCAATAACGTGCAGATTGCCATTGATCTGGGCTACCTGGAAGTACCGGACGGCGTGCTCATCGAACCGGATGAACTGAACCGCTATCCAGCCGATCAGGTGCTTATCCTGACGACGGGCAGCCAGGGCGAACCTATGGCCGGCCTGTCCCGTATGGCATCTAATAATCACCGCAGCGTCAGCATCATGCCCGGTGATACGGTTATTATCTCGGCAACGCCGATTCCAGGCAATGAAACCGGTGTGGGCCGGACTATCGATAACCTGATGAAGCTGGGCGCTACGGTCATTGCCGGTCGGGATAAAAGAATGCATGTTTCCGGCCATGCCAGTCAGGAAGAATTGAAGATCATGCTCAGCCTGATCAAGCCGAAATACTTCATCCCTGTCCATGGTGAATACCGCATGCTGCGGAAACACGGGGAACTGGCCGTACAGATGGGAGTGGCGAAAGATCACGTCCTCATCGGCGATAACGGGCAGATTTTCGAATTCTCCAACCGTTCCGGCCATAAGACGGGCCATGTCAATGCCGGACGCGTCTTTGTCGATGGCCTCGGCGTCGGCGATGTAGGTAATATCGTCATCCGGGACCGGCAGCAGCTGGCTATGGAAGGCGTTGTCATCGTCGTCATGACCCTGGCAAAGGGCACGAGTCATGCTCTGGCAGGCCCGGATATCGTATCCCGTGGATTTGTCTATGTCCGGGATTCAGAAGAACTCATGCGTGAAGCCCACGAAAAAGTAGCAGCTGTACTGGAACGCTGCGAAGCCGGTAATATCCGCGAATGGGCTGTCATTAAGTCGCAGGTCCGGGATACGCTGAGCCGCTATCTCTATGAAAAAACACGGCGGCGTCCCATGATTCTACCTATCATCATGGAAGTATAGCCTAAATTGCATACAGCAGGCAGCGGAGGTTTATGCCTCCGCTGTCAGTTTTGATAGCCCTTTTATCTGGAAGGAGTGGAACTCTATGGAGCAGACACGTGCCGGTTACTGGACAGCAGGCGTCTTCTTTGCTGCTTTGCTGCTGATCATGGCGCTGCTGGCCCCGCTGGTGCCGGGACTGCCCTTTATCGGAGCTTTGATTCTTATATTTTACTTGCCGGTCCTGTGTGTCCAGTATGGACTTCCAGTGGCATTGCTACTGGCGGCCGGTCCTGTGCTGGTCCTGGCTTTTATGGCCTCTCCTGTGCTGGCGGCGCTGCAGTGGGGCATCCCGGCTGTCATGGCCTTTGCTGTAGGAACCGGGTATAGCCGCCGTATCGCCCCACTGCGCATCTTCGGATTTGTGGCAGGCGGCATCATCGTCCTTGCCCTGCTCGCCTGTCTCGGTGTGACTGTCATCGGAAAGGTACCATTATACGATATGCTTCAGCAGATTGTGAACCAGGCAGCCGATGAAGCCGTAGCGTATTATATACAGAGCAATCCCGCTTCGGCCCAGGTAGTAGCCGTCCATCAGGAAGTCGAAATGCTGAAGAAGACCATTCCCGTCATGATACCACTTCAGGTCTGCATGGGAATTCTCATGACGGTCTACCTGCAGATCCGCATTACCCAGCCGGTCCTGGCACGCAAAGGCTATAATATTCTGCCCTTTCCCCCTATCCGGCTTTGGGAAATTCCACGGGCTATGGTATACTTATATATACTGGCTATGGTCATGAAATACTGGGGGACGTCCCGGCACATTGACTGGCTGAATATACTGGCCGTCAATGCCGATCAGCTGGCCTCATTTTTTATCTGTATTGAAGGACTGGCTTTTATTCTGTACCTGCTGCAACACCGGCTTGTGTTAAAATCGGGATCGCAGGCTATGATAGTCATCCTCGTACTCTTTGTCCCCATATTCCAGATTGTGGCATTTATTTTCGGACTCGCGGATATGCTGCTCAATTACCGCAAAAAACGGGAAGCCATGTAACCGCAGGAGGCGGGAATATGTTTAAAAAATTATTAACCAACCGCAATGAAGAGACCTTTATCGGCGTCGTGCTGGTACTGCTCCTGATCGTTGCCTTTTACAACTGGATTATTGCGCTCCTTGCCGGCATTGTCATCGGCGGCGTCTATGTTCTGACGCATAAGACCAATACGGAACGGAACAGGGAAATCAGCCAGCTTTTCGATGCGATTTCCCAGAGTGTAGACCAGGCATCGACCTATGCCGTCCAGAATCTGCCTATTGGCATCGCCATTGTCGATATGGAATCGAGCCTGTGCTGGGCTAACAGCGTATTCCGCGACTGGGTCGGTGATATCGAAGACGATCAGCGGCTGGATTATATTATGCCGAACCTCAATATCGACAAATTCTGGGGGAAATTCGGTTACTTTTTTGAACATATTGGCAAGCGCTATTATCGCGTAGTCTATAAGTATCTGCAGACAGAGGGATCGGAAGAAGACAACTATCTCATATTGTATTTTGAAGATATCACGGAAACGGAACAGCAGAAAATGAATTGTCTGGCTGCAATGCCTGTCTTTTGTGATATCGCCATCGATAATATGGAAGAAGTTGGTAAAGGCATGACGGCCGTACAGCAGGCGACGCTCTGGACCAACGTCAACAATTGTCTGATTGATGCGCTGACAGCACACAATGCGTTTGTCCGTTCTTATGGCAATGACAATTATATAGCCTGCCTGAGCCGGGAAGCGCTGAATACGCTGAAGGAAGATAATTTCTCCTTCCTGGAACAAATCCGTTCTATCCATACGGTCAACCGCATACCCGTTACGGTCAGCATGGGGATAGCTGCGTTTTCTGAAGATATTGTTACACAAGGAAAGGCCAATTTCAACGAACTGGCGGACAAGGCTCATTCCGGACTCGACCTGGCCCTGGGGCGTGGCGGCGATCAGGTCGTCGTCTATGAAGAAGATGGGACCGCGCATTTTTATGGCGGAAAGACCCGGTCTGTAGAAAAAAATACCCGCGTCCGTGCCAGAGTCGTATCTCAGGCTATCAGAGAACTCATTGAAACCTCTGATCTGGTACTCATCATGGGCCATGAACGGGAAGATTATGACAGCATCGGCGCCGCTATCGGCGTAGCACGCATGGCAAAAATCGGGGGCAAACCGGTTCATATCGTCATCAGCCGACAGACGGAAGCCATCAGCCGGATTGAAAAGGAGATCCGCGACGTGCCGGAGTTTAAGGACCTGCTCATCACGGCCGATATGGCCGAAGTGGCCTGCAATGACCAGACCCTGCTGTTCATCGTCGATACGCACCGGCCGGATATGACCGTGGCACCGCAGCTTCTCGATAAGACGGAACGGCGTGTCGTCATCGATCATCATCGCCGCAGCAGTGATTTCATCAAAAAACCACTGCTCGTGTATACGGAACCGTCCAGTTCCTCGACGAGCGAACTGGTGACAGAATTACTGCAATATTTTGACGAAGACCCGGAACTGCAGAAAATCGAAGCGACCGCCCTCTATGCGGGCATCGTCGTCGATACGAAGAATTTTTCTGTCCAGACGGGTGTGCGCACCTTTGACGCGGCTGCCTATCTGCGCCGCTGTGGCGCAGATCCGGATATTGTCCGCGAATTGTTCAGTTCTGATTTTGATTCGGTCAAACTTAAGGCACGGCTGCTGTCGGAAGCGCGCATTGCTGATGGTATCGCCATGACGAGCTGTCCCAAAGAGGTTCCCAACGCTCAGATCATATCCGCCCAGGTAGCCGATATGCTGGTCAATATTACTGATGTAGAAGCAGCCTTTACATTTTATGAATTACCCGATAATATCATAGGTGTCAGCGCCCGTTCCAAGGGTGATATCAATGTGCAGCTCATTATGGAAGCCATTGGCGGCGGCGGCCACCGCACGGTCGCCGGCGTACAGCTCAAAGGGCGCACGCTCATAGAAGCACAAGATGAAGTCATGGATGCCATCCATGAAGTACTCGATAAAGGGAGAGATACAGTATGAAAGTAGTATTATTACAGGATGTAAAAAAATTAGGTAAAAAAGGCGATATCATAGAAGTATCCGAAGGCTATGGCCGCAATTTCCTGCTGCCCCGCAAATTGGCTGCACCGGGAACATCCGGCAATATCAACGATGCCAAACAGAAAAAGGCTGCCGCTGTCCACAAGGCACAGGTCGCTTCTGATGAAGCCCTTATCCTTGCCAGCCAGCTGAAAAAGGTAGAACTGACGATTCCTGTCCGCGTCGGAGAAGGTGGAAAGATTTTTGGCGCTATTACGGGGAAAACAATCAGCGAAGCCGCTAAAGCGCAGTATAATATCGATTTAGACAAGAAGAAAGTAGAAATCAAGAATCCGATTAAAGCTTTGGGAACGTACGATGTCGTGATTCATGTCCATCCTACTATTTCCAGTGAAATTAAAATTCATGTCGTAGAAGAATAATTCCTGAGGTCAGCCTATGAAAGAATTACTGGATAAGCTGCTGCAGCGTCATAAGTATCTGGAACCGACTGCGGAAGAAGAACTGCGCCGTCAGGTGAATGTCCTGTACGGTGCCTTTACCGGCCTGATCGGTCCGGAAAAGATGGTTCTCAGGGCCAGCAAATATTCGGCTTTGGCGTACGTTCATTCGGAAGACCCCCGCCGTCGTATCGTCGGGCTGCAGCGGCTGGTCTATGAAGATGCGTCATATGATAAGGTGCCTTCTGATGACGAAGTTGTCGATGTCCTGAACGAGCTGGAGAATGTGCTGGCAGAAATGCTGGCCCGTCAGGCCGTGGAAGAACGGCTGGAAAAGAAAATCAGCCAGCGCATGGAAGAAAAGCAGCAGGAGTACGTACAGGAAATCAAAATGGAGCTCATCAAGGAGGAACTCCACGATGTGGAAACACCGCAGACGAAAAAAAAGCTGGACGATCTGCAGCATCTTGATTCCATTCATCTGACAGAATCGGTCATGCAGCGCGTCCGGCCTAAAACGCTTTCAGCCATTGTAGGTCAGGACCGGGCTGTCGAAGCGATGGAAAGCAAGCTGGCATCGGTGTATCCCCAGCACTTGCTCCTGTACGGGCCTCCCGGCGTGGGAAAAACGACGGCAGCCAGAATTGTCCTGAATGAGGCAAAAAAGCTGCCTTTTACGCCCTTTGGACCAGATGCGCCCTTTGTCGAAACGGACGGGGCGACACTGCGCTGGGATGCCCGCGATATGACCAATCCGCTCATCGGATCGGTCCACGATCCCATCTATCAGGGTGCCCGTCATGACCTGGCTGAAACGGGGATTCCCGAACCAAAACCGGGACTGGTGACGGAAGCCCACGGCGGCATTCTGTTCATCGATGAAATTGGTGAAATGGATCCCATGCTGCTCAATAAACTCCTGAAAGTACTGGAAGACAAGCGGGTCCGCTTTGAATCAGCGTATTATGATGAAACGGATCCCCATATTCCGGCGTATATCCGCAAATTATTTGCCGAAGGAGCGCCTGCTGATTTCGTGCTCATCGGTGCGACGACGAGGGATCCGTCAGAAATTAATCCGGCTATCCGGTCCCGGTGCGCCGAAATATATTTCGAGCCCCTCGTGCCGGCTGATATCCAGCAGATCGTCACCAATGCGGCACAGTCCCTGGGTGTTACCATGGAGGACGGTGTAGCCGAACTGATTAGTACCTTTACTATTGAAGGGCGGAAAGCCGTCAATATCCTGGCCGATACGTACGGTCTGGCTGTCTTCCGCTCCGGCAGCAATGATCATGTCGTACTGACGAAAGAGCTGGTAGAGAGGGTGGCCCAGATCAGCCGTCTCGTCCCGTATGTGACCGAAAAAGCGTCATCCCTTCCGGCTGTGGGCAAAGTCTTTGGACTGGGCGTAGCCGGTTTTCTCGGTTCCGCCATCGAAATTGAAGCCGTTGCCTATCCGGCCCGTACGCCGGGAAAAGGGTATTTCCGCTTCAATGATACGGCCGGCTCCATGGCCAAGGATTCCATGTTCAATGCCGCCGCTGTCGTACGCCGCATAACCGGTAAGGAATTGTCTGATTACGATGTCAATGTCAACTTCGTTGGAGGTGGCAACATCGATGGCCCCTCGGCGGGTTGTGCCATCACGACGGCACTGATTTCGGCAGTTACGGGGAAAGCGGTCCGACAGGACATTGCCATGACTGGCGAAATTTCGATACAGGGACTTGTCAAGCCCGTCGGCGGTGTGTTTGAAAAAGCATACGGAGCTCGCCAGGCTGGCATGAAAGGCATAGTGATTCCCGAAGAAAATCAGCGGGATATACCGGAGCATCATCTGAATCTTCAGATTTATAGTACCCGCACCATTGAGGAAGTCCTCGATATCATGCTTGTAAAATAGGGGAGAATAGTATGGAACAACGGATTCCGCCGCAGAATGTCGAAGCAGAACAGGCCGTACTCGGCGCCATGATGCTCGACCATAATGCTGTCATCACGGCTATGGAAGTCTTGCAGCCCCATGATTTTTACCGGGAAATACACCGGACCATTTTTGAGGCTATGGAAAACCTGCACCGTGAAAATAAGGAAATCGATCTGATTACCTTACCGGAAGAGCTGCGCCGTATGAAAAAACTGGATGCAGCAGGCGGTCTGGAATACGTCCTCAGTCTGCCCAATCTGGTGGCGACGGCAGCCAATATTGAATATCATGCCAATATCGTCAAAGACAAGGCAATGACCCGTGATCTCATCACGACATGTACGGATCTGACGACAGAAGCCTACGATGGAGAAAAAGAAGCAGACGAACTCATAGACGATGCGGAACGAAAAATATTCCACCTCGCTGAAAATAAAAAAAGCGGCGACTTTGATCCTGTCGGAAAAGTCGTCGAAGACACGCTGGATAAGATTTCCAAGCTTTATGAAAATAAAGCCGGCCTGACGGGGCTGCCTACGGGATTCCGGGACCTTGATAAGCTGACGTCGGGCTTGCAGCCATCAGACCTGATTCTTATTGCAGCCCGGCCGAGTATGGGCAAGACGGCCTTTACGCTGAATATTGCCCAGAATGTCGGTGTGCGTCAGCATAAGACGGTCGCTTTTTTCTCTCTGGAAATGAGCAAGGAACAGCTGGTGCAGCGGCTGCTGTGCCAGATTTCCCATATCGATTCCCAGAAGCTCCGGACAGGCCAGCTCAATACGGATAAGGACTGGGCCCAGCTTACCGATGCGTGTGACAAATTATATCAGGCGCCGATTTATATCGATGACACGCCGGGGATTTCCGTATCGGAAATGCGCTCCAAGGCGCGGCGGCTGAAATCGGAACACGGTCTGGATTTGATTATCGTCGATTATCTGCAGCTCATGCAGGGACGGAATTCAGAAAGCCGCCAGCAGGAAATTTCAGAAATTTCCCGCTCACTAAAAGCGTTGGCGAGAGAGCTGAAAGTACCTCTTATCGCCCTTTCCCAGCTCAGCCGCAGTGTAGAAAGCCGCCAGGACAAGCGGCCCATGCTCAGTGACCTCCGCGAATCGGGGGCGTTGGAACAGGATGCGGATATTGTTGCCTTTCTCTACCGGGAAGATTATTACGATAAGGAAACAGAGAATCAGCATATTACGGAAGTCATCGTGGCCAAACACCGCAATGGCCCGACGGATACGGTTAAACTCTACTTCCGTGGCGAATATACGCTGTTCCTGAATCTGGACCCGACTCACGAATAAAAGATATTTTGCTTTTACCCATATACCCAGACGGGGCTGTAACAACACGGTTCTTTCCATGTTGCTACAGCCCCGTTTTGGCATGTACGATATCGAGATTGCGCAGGAGAATCTTTTTCCCCCGCCAGGAAAAAGGCCGGTTCCCGTAAGTTGTGCGGAACTGGCGGTTCGTAAGTGATTCTATATCTTCTTTCCGCAGCATCGTAAGGCGGTTTTGACGGAATTCCACTATGGGAGTTATGGGAACACCCTTATTATGGGGACAGACCCGCTGACATTCATCACAGCCGAAGATGAGCGGTGTCCTGGCTATAACCTCCATTTCCCTATCGGTAAGGGGTTCCTTCTTCTGGGTAAGATAGGATTTGCAGAGATGATAGTCATATGTTCCCTCCGACAGGCAGCCGCCAGGGCATATGCGCTGGCAGGCACCGCAATGGAGACATTCCCTGTCCATAGGAGCGTCCGGTGTGAGAGGCAGTGTTGTCAGGATGGCACCGATAAAGCAGTACGATCCATACACGGGATGGATGAGACATTGATTGTCACCTACAAATCCCAGACCGGCCTCTACGGCCAGCAGCCGTTCTGTGAGAGGGGATGTGTCAGCAATGCAGCGCTGTGTACCGCCATACGAGGTCAGGATAGCAGACAGCTTTTCCAGATAGGCCGGGACGATGAGATGATAATCTTCGAGCTGACAGTAGAGCGAAAGATTCGTCTTTTCTGTCTCTCTGTTGTAATAGGGAAACAGAATGACGACGGCGGCCTTGCAATCCGGTAACAGAGACGTCAGGTCATAGCGCTCCATTCCCTTTCCCGATGCCAGCGGACAGACGGGCTGCTCTGTTTCCGGAACGGGCAGATGGGCGCTGGCGATGCCGGTACAGGTAAGGCCGAGCCTGCGGGCGGCGTCTTTTATGAAATCAGTGTTCATGGACTGCTTCTGATACCGGTTCTTCCAGTTCCGGCGGCAGGATCATCCCTTCTACGGACAGGGACTCTGTGGGAAGTGTATCGGCAGCCAGTGCCGGCGTGTGGCGGAGAATATAGTCATGAGCCGTTATATAGCAAATGCCCAGATGGCTGTCCATGGCCTGGCAGGCTTCGTGTGTGTCTTTGTTTTCCAGGGCATGGACAATCCGCCAGTGCTCTTCCGCTGCTTCGGCACAGCGGCTGCGGCGGCTGTATAAAGAATTAATGCCGGTCCGTTTGATTTTATCCCGCATTTCTTCAACGAGACGGCGCAACATCAGATTGCCGCTGGCGACGATGATCGTGTTGTGGAACTCCGTATCGGAACGGATGAATTCCTGATAATCCGGTGCCGCCTGGGTCTGCTTATACTTAAACAGCTGCTGCTGCACCGTCTGGCGCAGGACTTCCAGATGGTCGGCAGAGATATGTTCGCAGGCCAGCCGTACGGCAAGAATTTCCAGGGCTGTCCGGATCTGGAAGATGTTTTTCAGATCCTGCATACTGAGCCCCTTGACCAGGATACCCCGCTTGGGAATATACTGGATCCAGCCTTCTTTCTGCAGCTGCAGTGCAGCCCGGCGGACAGGTGTGCGGCTGATTTGAAGTTCCGCGGCCAGCGTGCGTTCGCTGAGCATCTGGCCATTGACGTAGGTCTGATCGAGAAGCCGCTGTTTCATCGTACGGTAGACCTGCATCTGTAAGGACTGATTTTTGTATTCCATAACTATATCAACACCTTTGTGTTTAATGAGCTATCAGTATTATATCATATCCCACAATAGTTTGTTAACCAGTGGTGGCTGTCTTTTGGCATATCCAGAGATGGCAGGCTATGGTATAATAAGGGCGTCGGGGGATGTGGGATGGGAGGCTGAATCATGACCAGGGAAGAAATATCGCAGCATTTCGGCTGCGGTACTGTGGAACAAGCATATGAAAATTCCAAATGGTTTTCTGTCTTTATGCAGCTTCTGTTTACGGGCGTCGGCATTTATTTCTTCTGGCTCATGCTGGCAGAAACGACACTGGCAGCCAAGCTGGATAACATAGCCGTCCTGATTTTTTGTCTCTGGCGTATCGACCGGCAGCGCGATGTCATTTGTTACGTCACGGCAAAGGGGCTGGTCGTCCGGCGGCAGTTCATGTCTCTGGAAGAGTTTTTTGATGAACAGCTCCATCCGGACCGTAATCTGGTGTTTATCCGCTATGAAGATATTTTTGAAATTTCCGACAACTGGAAGGAAATACAGCTCGGAGCGGCAGAAGAAGGCGGCCTGGCCGTGCTGCCCGTTCATCTGCAATTCCTTCCCCGGCAATATAAGCAGGAAATCATGGACCGTATTAAAAAAGAACAGGAAACGGATGATAAGGACGATAAAAAGGGATAACAGGCGTTTTTATCCAACTATGTGTTATTGCACTATCCTGGTCTGAACTATGATAATTCCGTATACCTTTTTTACTTTATTATTTTAATAAAATAAAGTAAAATATAGGCATTGATGTTTTACTTTATAGTCCTTGAACAGGATGTGGGGGAGCGATCAGATGAAGCATTGGCAGAAATATGCTGCAATAGGCATGACGGCTGTACTGGCTGCCGGTCTTATGACCGGTTGTGGCAGTGATAAAAAAGCAGAACAGGGTGCATCAGGAGAAAAAAATAAAATCGTCATCGGTCTCGATGACAATTTCCCGCCTTTCGGATTTCACGATGAAAGCGGGGAACTCGTCGGCTTTGATATCGATATGGCAAAAGAAGCGGCCAAACGCCTGGGCATTGAAGTAGAATTCAAACCGATAGACTGGGACAGCAAAGAAACGGAATTGAACAGCAAGAAAATCGATGCCATCTGGAATGGCCTGTCTATTACACCGGAACGGGAAAAGAATATCCTCTTTTCCCGGCCGTATGAAAACGGGCCGCAGATTCTCCTCGTACGGGCCGATTCTCCCATCCAGGGAAAAGCGGACCTGGCAGGCAAAATCGTAGGCACGCAGCAGGGCAGTACCGGTTTGGAAGCCATCAACCAGGAACCACAGCTGCGTGATTCCTTCAAAGAACTCAAGCAATATTCGGATAATGTGACGAGTTTCATGGATCTGGAAGTCGGACGTATTGATGCCGTCGTCGTAGCCAAGACGACAGCCGCTTATTTTATGCAGAAGAACAAGGCGAACTTCCGCATCATCGATGTAGGATATCCCGATATCCCCAGTGGCGTCGGCATGCGCAAGGACGATACGGCACTGAAGGCAAAACTGGATAAAGTGCTGGAAGACATGCATAATGACGGTACGAGCAAAGCCATCTCGGAAAAATGGTTTGGCATTGATATTTCGATGTAATAAGGAGGATATGAAATATGAACTTAAAAAAAGTAATACTGGCAGGCACGCTGGCAGTCACGACGGCAGCCATGATTACAGGTTGCGGCGGACAGGATAAAAAGGCAGCAGACCAGAAGCTGCCTGATAAAATCGTCATCGGCCTCGACGATAATTTCCCGCCTATGGGATTCCGCAATGAAAGCGGCGAACTCGTCGGCTTTGATATCGACTTGGCAAAAGAAGCGGCCAAACGGCTGGGTGTGGAAGTAGAATTCAAGCCCATTGACTGGGACAGTAAGGAAGCGGCCTTACAGAGCAAGCAAGTAGACCTCCTCTGGAATGGCCTGACTATTACCAAAGACCGTTCGGAAAAGATAGCTTTTTCCAAGCCGTATATGAAAAACGCTCAGCTTCTTGTCGTGCGGGCGGATTCCCCGATTACGGACCGGGCTGGTCTTGCCGGAAAGATTATCGGTACCCAGGAAGGCAGCAGTTCTATTGATGCTCTGGATAAGAATAAAGAATTTGAAAATTCCCTTCAGGAAGTCAAGAAATACGGCGATTTCGTCAACGCCTTTATGGACCTGGAAATCGGCCGGACTGACGGTGTCCTCGTCGATAGCGTAGTCGGCCGCTATTACATGACCAAGAAAGAAGGAAAGTTCAAAGTCATCGATGATAAGATGGGCGATGAACAGTTTGGCGTCGGCATGCGCAAGGACGACAAAGTGCTTCAGGATAAGCTGAACGACGTCTTGAAACAGATGACAGAAGATGGTACAATGACTAAGTTGTCCGATAAATGGTTCGGGGAAGATATTACGATTCCCGTTAAATAGTGTATAGTGTTGCTGTATCTGGTGGAGGGGCCGCCTGTGTCTGGGCGGCCCGCTTGTTTGTCCTGACACAGGTACATAGTAAGGGAGTGCCTTATGGAGTATTTATTGCATATCGTGCCTGCCGTAGCCGTGGGGCTGCAGGTTACGCTGAAGATTTTCATCATTACTATTGTGCTCAGCCTGCCTCTCGGGGTGGTCATGGCTATAGCCCGTATTTCAAAAATCAAGCCCCTCAGCAAGTTTATGGGAGCCTATATCTATATCATGCGGGGCACGCCGCTCATGCTGCAGATCCTCTTTATCTATTATGGCCTGCCTTTTATCATCGACGGTTTGAAACTGGCGGACTTCCCGGCAGCTATCATCGCCTTCGTCTTTAACTACGCCGCATATTTCGCTGAAATTTTCCGCGGCGGCATCCAGTCTATTGACAAAGGCCAGTATGAAGGGGCTAAAGTTCTGGGTATGACCTATGTCCAGACCATGCGCCGCATCATCCTGCCCCAGGTCGTAAAACGCGTCCTGCCGCCGGTGGCGAATGAAACCATCAACCTGCTGAAAGATACGTCCCTGGTCTATATCCTGGCCATGAATGATATCCTGCGCATTACCCGGTCCATCGTACAGCGCGATTTTGATACGACCGCCTTTATCGTAGCCGCCGTCTTCTATCTCTTCTTTACGTTTATCCTCACCAAGGTATTTAGTTATCTGGAAAAACGCTTTGCCGTATACGATGAATAGGAGGCACTACGATGAGTTTTATTGAAATGAATCATATCCGTAAACAATTCGGGAATCTGGAAGTACTGAAAGATGTGACGCTGCATATGGAACGCGGTGAAGTCATTTCCATCATCGGTCCATCCGGCAGTGGCAAGAGTACCTTCCTGCGGTGTCTCTGTCAGCTTGAAACCATCAATCGAGGAGAAATCATCGTCGATGGACAGTACATGGTCAAGACGCCGGAAGGCAGCCAGCGCGCCATCTACGAACCGGCTTCCCGTGTACGGGCCATCTGCCGCCGCATGGGCATGGTATTCCAGCATTTCAACCTTTTCCCCCACATGACGGTCCTCGATAATATTCTCGAGGCTCCCCGTGTCGTCAAGGGAATGAAGACGAATGAAATCCTGCCTATAGCTGAATCACTCCTCAAACGGGTCGGCCTGTGGAGTAAGAAGGACGCCTATCCGTCCCAGCTTTCGGGCGGACAGAAACAGCGTGTGGCCATTGCCCGGGCTCTGGCCATGCAGCCGGATATCATGCTCTTTGACGAACCGACATCGGCACTCGATCCGGAGCTGACCGGAGAAGTACTGCGGACTATCAAGCAGCTGGCCGATGAAGATATGACCATGATCATCGTGACCCATGAAATGGCCTTTGCCAAAGAAGTTTCCGACCGGGTCCTGTTCATGGCAGACGGTATTGTCCAGGAAGAAGGAAATCCGGAACAGATTTTTGAACATCCGCAGAATGAACGGACCCAGAGTTTCCTGAAATCCATGCTGCGCTTTTGATCAAAGCTGCACTGTATATTTTAGATATATGGTGCAGTTTTTTATTTCTCCCACGGATTCCGGTATTTATGATATAATGGAAAGGTAAACAATTCGAACGAAAGGCTGTGGTATTATGATGAATCGGATTACCTTGCCGTCTGGCCTTGTATTGGATATGTCCCACCTTTACGGGCCGGATGCCTTGATAACGGAACGAGAAGTGGAAGAGTTTGCTCCTGTCTATCAGAAAGCTCACTCTGTCATGATGGAATTGCGCCAAAAGGGAACGGTTGCCGGCCACCTTTCTAAAGATGGGGAACCGGAAGCGGTACTCTTTCCGCAGCTGCCGTATATTGCAGAAGGCAATATCAATAATCCTGAACGCATCGTGGCATTGGAAGAACTGGGACGGACTGTGCGCAACCGCGTCGATGCCGTCGTATTCTTCGGCATTGGCGGGTCGTATCTGGGCGGCAAAGTCCTGTTTGATGTCCAGTGCGGCGAATTCTGGAACCTTAAGAGCCAGAAAGACCGCAACGGATATCCTAAGGCATTTTTTGCCGGTAATAACGTCGATACCCATAAGTTGTCCGGCCTGATTCAGACAATGCGTGCAGAAAGTGCGGGACAACAGGATTACACGGTCATGGCCGTCGTTATATCCAAATCGGGATCTACTATCGAGCCCATGTCGAATTATATGATTTTCAAAGAAGCCATGGAAGCTGCGGGGATTTCTATGGAAACCGTAGCCGTCACCGATCCCCATGAAGGAGAAAAGGAAACGCTGCTGCATACGCTGGCCCGTGAATCGGGCTGGCCTATCTTCTACGTACCGGACGGCATCGGTGGCAGGTTCAGTGTTTTTTCTGAAGTAGGACTCATCGTCGGAGCCCTTACGGGATTTGATATCCGGTCCTTCCTTGCCGGTGCCCGTGAAGCGGATCAGGCTGTCAAAAGCGATGACATCACGAAAAATCCGGCCCTTCTCAACAGTGTCCTGAAATTCCTGGCCGGAAGCCGCCATGGGAGAAACCTGGAAGTTCTCATGCCCTATGCCGACAATCTGAAATCTTTATCCGAATGGTATATCCAGCTCCTGGCAGAATCACTGGGTAAACGGCTGAATAAAGAAGGGCAGGTCGTCCATTATGGACGGACGCCGATCGTCGCTGTCGGTACGACGGATATGCATGCCCAGACGCAGGAACACCAGGAAGGCCCCCAGGACAAAGTCGTCCAGTTCGTCTCCATCGAAAAATGGCCTGATGATCTCGTCGTTCCCCATACGTACGATTCCTTTGCCAAACTGGCTGCCTTCAGCGGCCTGCCCTTGAGCCGGATCCTGGAAGCGGCGCGCCGGGCTAATGAAGAAGCCCTCATTGGAGATGGCCGGCCCAGTGCCAATTTCATCCTTCCTGAACTGAACGCCTTTTATCTGGGAGAGCTCATGTTCCTGCTCTGCTGGTCCATTGCCTATGAAGGGGAATATGCCGATGTCGATGCCTTTAACCAGCCGGGGGTAGAAATATACAAACGCTATCTGGGGCAGCATCTGGCAGAAATGAAAAAATAACGGGTTCGTTCCCGGCTCCGCCATTAGGCGTAGATCTGATGTCTTTCGTTTAAATTTGTAGTGAAAGGTGTACTGTGTATCATGAATATTCTCGTTACCGGGGGTGCCGGATATATTGGCAGCCATACTGTAAAAGCATTATTGGAAAAAGGTCATTCCGTAGTCGTACTGGACAATCTGTCCAGGGGACACCGTCAGGCCGTACCATCAGACGTGGAACTCATTGAAGAAGATATCCACCATCTGGAACGGGTAAAACAAATCCTGACAGACCGGAAAATCGAAGGGGTCATGCATTTTGCCGCCCACAGCCAGGTAGGGGAATCGATGGTCAATCCGACTATCTATTATGACAATAATATAGTCGGTTCCTATTATCTGTTGGAAGCGGTCCGCCAGGCCGGTGTACCTTATATGGTTTTTTCATCTACCGCTGCCGTATATGGCGAACCGGAACAGACTCCCATTACAGAAGATATGCCATATGCACCGACCAATGTCTATGGACAGACAAAATTGATGATCGAACACATGCTGTCCCAGTTCAGCCGTGCCTATGGTCTGCGGTATGTGGCCCTGCGTTATTTTAATGCCGCCGGAGCCGATGCAGATGGCAGAATCGGGGAAGATCATACACCGGAAACCCATCTGATTCCGTTGATTTTGCAGACGGCTTTGGGACAGCGCCAGAGTATCAAGATTTTTGGTACAGATTATCCGACGGCTGATGGGACCTGTATCCGTGATTATATCCATGTAACGGATCTGGCCGATGCCCACGTGCGGGTCCTGGACTATCTGGCCCGTGGCGGCCAGTCCCAGTATTTCAACCTGGGAACCCAGCACGGCATGAGTGTGCGCCAGATGATCGAGACGGCTAAAAAGGTAACGGGCCGGGACTTTGCTGTAGAAGAAGCGCCCCGCCGTGCCGGCGATCCGGCCGTACTCATCGCAAGCTCGGAAAAGATTCAGGCCGTAACCGGCTGGCGTCCTGTCCACAGTGATGTGGAACACATCATTGCCGATGCCTGGAACTGGCACCGTACGCATCCTGCAGGATACGGAGATGAGAAATAGGCTGTCTGCATATAGTCACCTTGTTTGGAACATTTTAGTTCATCACGCGAAAACATGGCTCCCGTATGGAGTAATCCTGGCATGTCTGACAGGAATCTGGTTTTGGTGGGATGGACCGGCATCAGATCAGAACGTAGTAGTACGGGAGACGAAGAATCATACCGATTCTCCGCCTCCTTCTTTTTTGCATAAAAAAGCCGGTCCCCCTTCAAAAGGAGAAGGAAAGTGTATCCACAGCCTGGCGGGCATCCGGCGGACAAAACCACTGGTCGATTTATTTGAGTCGCCGGTTGCCATGGAGACTGCGGGAAAAGAAGCAAAAAAGGAAGATAATCCGGAACAGAAGAAAAAACAGAACGGCAGAGAGAAAGAGAAACTGTCCCGGCCGGTACCGCTGCCACAAGTACTGGGAGTGCTGGAAGAAGGAGGCCGGCGTCTTATCCTGCTCAGCAATGGAGTGCGGTCACAGGCTTGTGCGGCAGGAGAATCGTTTGATTCCTGGCAGATTGCTTATATTTCCCACGGTGTAGCAGGTCTTTCGAAAGAAGGTGTCATTCATGAAGTGTATTTTTAAGACAGGGAAGACGTGGCTGCCACTGAGATTTCTGGCCATGGGGATGATGCTGATGGGATGGCCGGTACAGGCGGAAGCTCTCGATGTCCGCGTTCATGAAGCTCCGGTCCGTACCGTTCTGGCCGGACTGGCACGCAGTGCTGGAATCAACCTGGTCATAGACGACACAGTGGATGGCACGGTGACGATGGAGCTTCATGATGTACCGGCAGAAGAGGCAATCCGCGTATTGGCGGGCAGCCAGAATCTGTTGTACCGCACGGACGGGGCCATTGCCTTCATTACGGCCGGAAGAGCTCATGATCAGGCCAGGAGCTGCTATACCTGGAAACTTCATCATGCCGATCCGGACAGTGTGCGTCAGGCGGCAGAAGCGATGGCAGGGTCTGGTCATATCGGCTATCACAGCGATACCAATGCTCTCGTCCTTCATGGCTCGGCCCAGACTGCAGCGGCGGTAGACCGGCTGGTGCAATCCCTCGATGTGCCGGTGCGGCAGGTCAGTGTGGAAATAGAATTCCTGTCCCTTCAGACCGATGCCGTCAAAGACAGGGGGATTTCCTGGGACTGGACGGCCATGGAAGGCGGACCGGGCCACCGGTCTTTTCTGTATACGGGCCAGCTGCGGGCGCTGGAAAGCAAGGGTAAAGCCCGGGTCCTGGCCCGTCCTCATCTTATGGCACAGAATGGGCGGGAAGCGCAGATCCTCATAGGGGACCGCATCCCCGTCCTGACAGAACACGTGACCGATGGGGAAGTGTCCCGCACGACAGAATATGAAGATGCGGGCATCAAGCTGAGCTTTACGCCGCGGATTCATGAGGATGGCAGTGTGACTGCCCACATCCGGGCCGAAGTGGGAACGCCTATCCTCGTACCGGAACTCAAGGCCTACCGGATTACGACGCGCCGGGCCGATACGGACGTCTGTATGCAGCCCGGGAGGGACCTGCTCATCGGCGGCCTCATCAGCCGGGAGGAAATCAATAATCTGCGCAAAGTCCCCATACTGGCAGACATCCCTGTCCTGGGAAAGTTATTCCGGTATCACTACACATCAAAAAAAGAAACGGAACTGGTCATCCTCATCCGGTCCCGCGCAGCATCATCTTCCCCGGAATCGGTTCGTTGACAGGCCGTATGGAATCTGCTACCATAGATATGTTTTCAGCAGAAAGGGGATAGGAACAGATGGAAAAAATACTATGTGTAGCATTGGGAGGCGGCATCGGGGCGGCCTGCCGGTATATACTGACGGAACTGTGCAACATGCATGGAGGGGCATTTTTTCCCTATGGGACAGTACTGGCTAATGTTATCGGGTCTTTTCTGATCGGCGTCCTGTTTGTTTTTTTCAACAGCCATTCCTCTCTTTCACCGCTGGTCAAACTCCTTTTCGTAACAGGCGTTCTCGGAGGATTCACGACCTTTTCTACATACAATATGGAACTCCTGACTATGGCCCGGACCGGCGAATTTACCTTTGCCCTGCTCTATCTGGGACTCAATGTCATCGGCGGTTTTGCGGCCTGCTGGCTGGGATACGCAGCCGGCAATGCCATCGTCTGATGGTATGATACTAGTTTCTATATAAATGTATTATCCAGGGACATCAAAAAAGACTGACCCGGAAGATCAGTTACTTCCGACGTCAGTCTTTTTGCGTTTTGCTTGTTAGAATTCCGTTTATGCCGCTGCCTGTTCTTTTTTTTCTCTGGCAGTGTAGATTATCGTGCCGAGGACGAAGCCGATGATGAACGGGATAATCCAGCCGAAACCGTACGTAGAAAGCGGTGTGGCAGCGACGATAGCTTTGGCAAAGCCGAGGCCGGAAAGACCGGGCAGGGATTCGAGGAGTGCGTATATCGTCACCAGATAGACCGATCCCTTGTAAGCACCGTCATTGGGGATGATGCGGACCAGGACGCCCAGAACCAGCAGAGCCAGGCAGGGCGGGTAGCAGACGCCGAAAATCCAGCCTACATAAGTGACGATGCCGTCTACGCCAAGAAGGGCCGTAAGCGCGGAAAGAATACAGCAGACGATGGCTACCTGACGATAAGAGAAACGGCCTGTGGCCTGGCTGGTGAATTCGGCTACGGCTGCAATCTGGCCGATAGCCGTCGTCAGGCAGGCCAGTACGACGGCTATGCCCATGGGAATCATGACGGCACCGCCTACGCGCTGGATAATCGCTACCAAAAGTTCAGCCCGGCCGATAGACTGGGGATAGTCACTGCTGACGCAGGCTCCCATGTAGAGGAGGGAACCGTAAATGATGAACAGCAGAACAAAGGCGATGATGCCGCAGCCGATGAGGCAGCGGTTGCGCTGTGCGACCGTCGTATATCCTTTGGCGTTGATGGAACTGATGAAAACAGCGGCCATAATGAAACTAACCAGTACATCGCCTGTATTATATCCGCCCAGGAATGCGTTGACAAAGGAATTGGGAACAGCCGGATCAATGGGTGTTCCTATGGGGCTGGCGACGCCCATAATGGCGATGACGACCAAAATCAGGGCCAAAAGAGGCGTCAGGTATTTGCCCATCCGGTCCATTACGTTGTTCTTATCAGCGGCGAAGAAGAATGAAATAATGAAATATACGATGACGAGAGGAATGAACGGTGCTGATGGAACATTGCCCTGGATACCGAGCTGGATAGCCGTGGCACACGTGCGGGGGATGGAAACGAAGGTGCAGACCAGCATCAGTGCGGCCAGCAGGATGTTATAGGTGTATTTGCCGACATGATCGGTAATGGCGTGTACATCTCCGTTGAGGCCGATGACGATGAGTGTGAAAATGGGAAGGAAAATCCCTGACAGGGTCAGACCGGAAAGACCGGCCAGGTAGGCCGACCCGCTGTTGAGACCCAGCTGGGGCGGGAAAATCAGATTGCCGGCACCGAAGTACGTAGCAAAGAAGGCAAAACCCAGAATGCATACATCGCGGAAGCGGATAGAATGAAGAGCAGACATGATAAAACCTCCTGAAATACGTATACAAAGAGAGCCGGCAATGACACCGTATACAGGCATTACCGGCCCTCTTTGGTCGAAGTATACTTTTTTAGTGGTCCTGGTACGATTTTATGCTTTTTCCAAAGCCTGTTTCAAGTCATCAAGCAAATCATCGACATTTTCCAGACCGACGGAAATGCGGATCGTGCCGCTGGTGATGCCGGCCGCTTTGAGCGCTTCGTCATTCAGCTGCTGATGTGTCGTCGAAGCCGGATGTACGAGGAGTGACTTGGAATCGCCTACATTGGCCAGATCGGAGAAAATCTGTGCAGCGTCGATGAAACGGCGGGCTGCTTCCCGGCCGCCCTGGAGTTCGAAGGAGAAAATTGAGCCCGTGCCCTTCGGGAAGTATTTCTGAGCCAGCTTATAGTACGGCGAGCTCGGCAGGGACGGATAATTTACTTTCGTAACCTTCGGATGGTTTTCCAGGAAATCGGCTACTTTCTGGGCATTGGAGACGTGGCGTTCAATGCGCAGGGACAGGGATTCGAGACCCTGGATGAGCAGCCATGCGTTGAACGGGCTGAGCGATGCGCCGAGATCGCGGAGGTATTTGGCACGGACGCGGGTTACAAAGCTGGCACCGGGTACGTCTTTGACGAAGCTGAGACCGCCGTACGATTCATCCGGTTTTACCAGGTCTTCGAACCGGCCGGAGCCTTCCCAGTCAAAATCGCCTTTTTCTACGATGAGGCCACCCAATGTCGTGCCGTGACCGCCGATGAATTTGGTAGCCGAATGGAGAACGATGTCGGCGCCGTGTTCGAAGGGGCGGAAGAGGAACGGCGTAGCAAAGGTGTTATCTACGAGGACAGGGATGCCGTTTTTATGGGCGATTTCAGCAATGGCTTCGAAATCAGGAATGTTGATAGCCGGATTGCCCAGGCTTTCCAGATAGATGGCTTTCGTCTTGTCCGTAATCAGTGCAGCAAAGGACTGGGGATCATCGGGGTCGGCGTATTTGACGGTAATGCCGAGATGTTTGAATGTATCGGTGAACAATTCGATGGTGCCGCCATACAGCGTCGGAGCAGCGATGATTTCATCACCGGCGCCGGCGAGGTTGATGAGGGAAAGGGAAATAGCAGCAGCGCCGGTAGCCGTAGCCAGGGCAGCCGTGCCGCCTTCCAGTGCGGCAATCCGTTTTTCCAGCACATCCCAGGTCGGATTGGCAAGGCGGGAATAAATGAAGCCCGGTTTCTTCAGGCCGAACTGGTCTTCGCCGTCCTGTGTATTTTCAAATACATAGCTCGTCGTCTGATAGATAGGAACGGCACGGGCGCCTGTTGCCGGATCGGGAACCTGACCTGCATGCTGCTGTAATGTTTCGAATTTGTAATTTGTGCTCATAGTGAATTCCTCCTGTGATGTAAAAATGTAATTTTTTTACTTGAAGGCGTGTTGTAATAAAAAAAGCTTCCGTCCCCTTGTAAGGGACGGAAGCACCGTGATACCACCCAATTTCACCTGACTCTCACAAGCCAGGCCTCTTCAGGTACGCAGACTGTAGTCTTGAATACCATAGCACGATAACGGGTGCAACCGGACGGTCTAATTATTCGACCAATCTGCTCTGAGGCCATCTTCCACGGAATTCCCTGCGCTCCCTTTCACCGGACGGAAGCTCTCTGTGCCATTTCCTTCCATGTACTCTTCTCTTCATTGCAACACTATCAAGTTGATGACGTAAGTCTACCATGGAAAACAGGATTTGTCAAACTCTTTTTCAGAGAAATTTTTAAAATATTAGAATTTAGTTCCAATTAGATGAATGCCAATAAAGGCCGTATATGTATATATTATATAAGAGAAAAGGGAAATAAAAAAATAATAAAAATATCATTCTATAGAAATGCAAAAAAAACGGGGACAACTCATGGCGAGTCATCCCCAATTTTTTTGATTGTATAATTATTCAAACTCTTCGTCGCCGTCGTTGATGTAGAATTCTAAAATATCCGGACGGGAATAGTGGCCGGTGGCATCGAATTCCATGCGGCTCATGGGAACTTTGTCCATGTCGAGGTCGGCATAGATGATTGCTTCTTTGTTCCAGACGGGTTCTGTTACGTAATGGCCATAGGGGTCGATGATGCAGCTGCCGCCAATGCACGTTTCATCTTTCAGGCGGCTGATTTCTTCCTGTTCCAGAAGGGTAGAGGGATACATGTCTTTAGTGAAATATTGATCGACGTTGAACACGTAGCAGTGCCCTTCGATAGCAATGTGTTTGATTGTATCCTGCCATTCGGGGTTGTCGTTGGTATTGGGAGCCAGATAGAGGGCCACTCCTTTTTCATACAAGGCGACGCGGGCCAGGGGCATGTAGTTTTCCCAGCAGATCAGGCTTCCCATGCGGCCCCATTCCGTATCGACCATGGGAAAGTACGTTTCCGGTACATGGGAGTCGGCCCAGATATAGCGTTCGGCGCCGGTCGGTTTTATCTTGCGATGCAGGGAAACCAGTTCTCCTTCAGGCGAGAAAATCAGATTGCTGCAGTATAAGGAGCAATTGATGGGATCCCGTTCAGTAACGCCGATGCTGACGTAGGCGTGGGCTTTTTTGGCAGCGGCGGCAATGCTGATCGTATCATCGGGGACGACGACAGCGTTGTCATAATAGACTTTCCAGTCCTTGCGGCCGTCTTCATTACGGCTGCCAACGGTAAAGCCAAAGGTCAGCCCGTAGGGATAGCAGGGGATGAGCGATTCCGGGAAAACGATGAGCTCGGCTCCGTTCTGACCGGCTTCCATGATCTGGCGCACGACTTTGTCGATCGTAGCCTTTTTGTCGAATAAGACCGGTGAAGCCTGGACAATGGCAGCCCGCAGCTGCTTTTTCAGATTTTTCATGGATGGATTCCTCCGTTCATAGTGAATTGGTATAGTTTATTATATCATAGATTAGCAGATACGCTCAAAGGAGAATCTATGATATACTAGAAGCCGTGAGGTGAAATGAATCATGAACAATCCCTTTGAAAATATAACGATATTAGATTTTACGCATGTCTACTCCGGGCCGTACTGCACCATGCTCTTTGCCGACCTGGGGGCCAGAGTCATTAAAGTAGAGCGGCCGGGAAGCGGCGACGACACGAGGCATTACCTGCCATTTAAAAATAATGAAAGCGGGTATTTCGCCTATCTGAACCGCAATAAAGAGAGTATCACCCTGGATTTGAAATCGCCGGAAGGGAAAGAGATAGCCCTCGGGCTGATGAAGCAGAGCGATATCGTCATAGAAAACTTTTCTGCCGGTACGATGGAGAAATTGGGCCTTTCCTATGAAGAAGCCCGGAAGGTCCGCCCTGACATCATCTATGCGTCCATCTCCGGATTCGGCCAGACTGGCCCCCTCTGCCATAAAGCGGCCTATGACAATATCGCCCAGGCCATGAGCGGCCTGCTGCGGGTCACGGGATATCCGGACCAGCCGCCGGTCAAAGTAGGGGTATCTATTGCCGATGCCAACGCAGGCATTCACGCGGCGTTCTGCCTGATGGCTGCCCTGTACTATCATGAGCATACGGGAAAAGGCCAGTATATCGACATTTCTATGATGGAAACGACCATGTCTGTGCTGGAAAATTTCGTCATTCAGTATACGCTGAACGGCGTCGTGCCCGAACGGATGGGCAATGAACATTCGGCCTCGGCGCCTTTTGATGTCTATGTGACGAAGGACGACTATGTCGCTGTGGCGACGGCCAGCAACCGCCTGTTCAGCCGCATGCAGGATGCCATGGGCATGGATATCATGTCGGACCCGCGGTTTGCCGAAAATACGCTGCGCCGCAAGAACTATGCTGAACTGAAGCCCATCATTGGGGCGTGGATGAAAGAGCATACGACGGCAGATATCGTCGCCTTGTTTGATCAGGCGGGAGTACCGGTGGCACCGCTCCTGCGCATCGATGAACTGGTACATCACCCGCAGATACGGCAGCGCGGCATGATGGAAACGCAGCATCATCCCGTCATCGGTGATTTTGAAATGCCGGGATTTCCCGCTCACTTTTCAGAAATACAGACTCCGGTCCGCAAAGCGGCACCGCTCCTCGGCGCCGATACGGATGACGTCCTGGCGGTCATGCTCGGCTTTAGCAAGAAAAAAATACAGGAGTTGAAAGACCGGGACATCGTCTAGAAAGAAAGGAATTATATACAATTGGGCAGCATAAAAGTACAAAAATTAGAAAAATCGTTTGGCGTACGGAATATTTTCCACGACGTATCCTTTGAACTGCGCCGGGGAGAACGGCTGGGCCTGATCGGGGCCAATGGTGCGGGCAAATCGACACTCCTGAAATGTCTCATCGGAGAAGAAGAGTATGATGGAGGAACGTTTGTCCTTTCCGAAGGAGAATCGGTAGGATACCTGCAGCAGGACATCACCTATGATGATGACATAACGCTCAGGGACACGATGACAGAGGCTTGGCAGGATGTCCTCCGTCTGGAAGGCCAGTTAAAAGATGTAGAGAAACAGATGCAGAGCCAGCCGGATAATATGGAACTGATGAACCGTTATGCCCATATGCAGGAACGGTTCGAATGGCTGGGAGGATTCGAATATGAATCGATGAGCCGTAAGATCATTCAGGGACTGGGCTTTGGAGAAGCGGATATGGACCGGCCCGTACAGAGCTTTTCCGGTGGACAGAAGACGCGTATCAATCTGGCAAAGGCACTGGTGCGGCGTCCGGACTATCTCTTCCTGGACGAACCGACGAACCATCTCGACATGGATATGCTCGAATGGCTGGAAGGATACCTCTTATCCTATGGCGGGGGCATTCTCATCGTATCCCATGACCGGTATTTCCTCGATCGGGTCGCTACGGGGATTTTGGAACTGAGCCATGGGACAATCACCAAGTACAAAGGAAATTATACGCGGTATGTAGAACAAAGCCGTGCCCGTCGCAAAGCACTGGAAAATGCCTACCGGAAGCAGCAGGAACACATTCACGAAACGGAAGAGTATATCCGCAAATACAAAGCCGGAATCAAGGCCAAACAGGCCCGGGGGCGTCAGTCCCAGCTGGACCGGCTGGAACGGATTGAACTGGCACCGGAAGAAGCGACACTGCATTTTCATTTTGCCCCGGCGGAAGGCAGCGGGGAAAAAGTGCTGGTCCTCGACAATGTCTGTGGCGGTTATGGTGACAGACAGCTTTTCGATCACCTGAGCCTGCTCCTGCGCCGCGGTGAGTCGGCATCCCTCATCGGCCCCAATGGGACGGGCAAGACGACGCTGCTGCGGATGATTATGGGAGAAAAAGAACCGGACAGCGGTCATATCACACTGGGGAGCCGGGTCCGTATCGGCTATTTTGCCCAGGAACATACGGAACTGCACGGGGCATGGAGTGTACTGGAAGAAATCATGAATGCCTTCAGCTACAGCGAAGATGAAGCACGCAATGTCCTGGGGCGGTTCCTGTTCACCGGCGACGATGTATTTAAAACAATCGATAGTCTGAGCGGTGGCGAACAGGCACGTCTGGCCTTATTGAAGCTGTTTCTCGAAGGCCCGAATTTCCTCATTCTCGACGAACCGACGAACCATCTGGACATTCCGACACGGGAAATCCTGGAACAGGCCCTGCTTGATTTCGGCGGTACCTATCTGGTCGTATCCCATGACCGCTATTTCCTCGATAAGATTACCGGGCGGACGCTGGTTCTGGAACACAAGAAGCTGAAGGAATTCCTGGGCAATTACACCTATTACCGGGAAAAAGAACGGGAAGCGGCGGAACTGCAGGCACAGGAGGCAGCAGAACAGGGAACTGGAAAAACGGAAGAAAAACAAGAAGAAAAACGGCCGTCTTCCCAGACAGCGGCACAACCGGTCAAAGCGGTTGATACACCAGCCGTGAAAAAAGCGCCGTCCTATGGGACGGCACGCAAGCTGGAACAGATAGAAATGAAGATTGCCGAACTGGAAGCGACCGTCAAAATGTATGAATTCCAGCTGAACCAGCCGGAAAATCAGACGGACCCTGATAAGGCGATGGAACTGACAGAACTCTATGAATGTACGCAGCAGAAGTTGGACGAAGCTTATGACACCTGGGCGGAACTATCAGAAAAAGAATAAAGATGGCTCCTTTTCCTTGCAGTCAGCACCAATGTAATATATACTAACCAGTAGAGTGACATCGTGTTGACAAATACAAAGCAGGGAGTTATGTAGATGAACGAAAAAATTTTGCTGATCAATGATATACCGGGGTATGGAAAAGTAGCACTGGCAGCGATGATGCCCATTCTGGCCCATATGAAATACGATGTGTATAATCTGCCGACGGCCGTCGTATCCAATACGCTGGATTATGGGAAGTTCGATATCCTGGAAACGACGGAATACATGAAAAAGGCGCTGCAGGTCTGGGATGAACTGGGCTTTTCCTTCGATGCCGTTACGACGGGGTTTATCGTATCCCAGGAACAGGCAGACATTGTGACTCGCTTCTGCCAGGAACAATCCCGCCGGGGTGTGCGCATTTTTGTTGATCCCATCATGGGCGATGAAGGACATTTGTATAATGGCGTGGAAACAGAAACGGTAGAGCGGATGCGTAATCTGTGCCGTGTTGCCGATTACATCATGCCCAATTATACAGAAGCCGCCTATCTGGCCGGCATGGACTGCAGAGAAGGCGACCTGGACGAAACGGAAACACGGCAGCTCGTCGATGCGCTCCGCGCCATCTGTCCTCATTCCATCCTTATTACCAGCGTGCGGACCGGGGGAACCTATGTCGTGCTGGGGTATGATCATGAGCGGAATACCTATTTCCAGCTGCCGTACAATCTGATCCCCGTCCGCTTCCCGGGCACGGGCGATGCTTTTTCAGCTATCCTGACAGGACAGGTGTTGCGCGGACATGCGTTGGAAACAGCGGCCCTTCTTTCCATGGAGAGTGTGCGAAATCTTATCGCCGCCAATATGGGAGTACAGGATATTTACAAAGGAATCCCCATCGAACAATGCCTGAATCTCGTCGAAGAAGTACAGACCGATTGACATGGAAAAGAGCGCTGCAGCCGGAGGGCAGCAGTGCTTTTTTATGGATAATGGCAGGTATATGAATCATATCAGATAGGAGAGATTGCGATGTATACGATACAAATCAAGCGGATATATGATCAGCCGGAATCGGCCGATGGCACACGGATTCTCGTAGACCGGCTCTGGCCCAGGGGAATCTCAAAGGAACGGGCCCATCTGGACCGATGGGCCAAGGAAATCGCCCCGTCGCCGGAACTTAGGAAATGGTATGGCCATGATGCGGCGTTGTATGAAGAATTTTCAAAGCGCTATGTGGCAGAACTTGACATGAATGAGGCAGGTGCTTCATTTCTGGAGGACTGTCGTGCCTATCTGCAGCGGGGAAATGTGACCCTCGTATATGCGGCAAAAGACACGGCACACAGTCATGCCCTGGTCCTGCAGCATTGGCTGCTTCAGGCCCTGCCATAACGACAGGACAGAGACATAGAAAGAAAGGATGGATGTATTTTCATGAATGAAACAAAAACTTCGGTATTATCCAATGGACTTTTATGGTTTGGCGCCGGCATTTCTATTGCCGAAATTCTGACGGGGATGCTTCTGGCACCGTTGGGGTTCGGCAAAGGGCTTCTGGCCATTATTATCGGCCACGTCATCGGCGGTGCCGTCATGTTCGGTGCCGGCGTGATTGGCGGCCGGACCGGCAGGAGCGCCATGGAAACGGTGCAGATTTCCTTTGGACGCCAGGGAGCGAAATTGTTTGCCGGGCTGAACGTCATCCAGCTCATCGGCTGGACTGCCGTCATGATTGCCAGTGCTGCCGTAGCGGCCAATACGATTGCGGCTATCGGTACGGCCTTCTGGAGCGTCATCATAGCAGCTCTCATCGCGCTGTGGATCGTGCTGGGACTGAAAAATCTGGGACGCATCAATGTCATCGTCATAGCGGCCCTGCTGATCCTCACGCTGGTCCTGAGCGCTGTCATTTTCGGTGGTGGTGCATCTTTCCAGGCGGATGGCACGATGACTATGGGGGAAGCCATCGAACTGACCGTAGCTATGCCCCTTTCCTGGCTGCCCATTATTTCTGATTATACCCGTACGGCAGAAAAGCCCATCAAGGCGACGGCCGCCAGCTGTGGCGCCTACTTTATAGCGAGTACCTGGATGTTTGTCATCGGCATGGGGGCGGCTCTGTACACGGGACAAGACGACATTGCCGCCATTATGCTCCAGGCCGGTATGGGGCTGATCGGCATCCTGATCATTCTCCTGTCCACTGTGACGACGACCTTCCTCGATGCCTTTTCCGCCGGCGTCAGCGGCCGTAGCCTGATCCCCCAGGTTTCCGATACGGTCCTGGCCCTTATCGCCTGTGCCGGCGGTATGGTCCTGGCCATTGCTGTCGATGCCAGCCGGTTTGAAGATTTCCTCTATCTCATCGGATCAGTCTTTGCGCCCATGACGGCCATCCTCCTTTCGGATTACTTTATCCTGCGGCAGGACCATAGCAGTCAGAATGTCTGCTGGATTAATCTGATCCTCTGGATAGCGGGCTTTGCCCTGTACCGGGCACTCCTCGACGTGCAGACGCCGTGGGGGATTACCTTCCCGGTCATCGTACTGGTCATGCTGGCCAGTGCCATCATTCATAAACTGTTGCCGGCCAGAGCGTAAGGGCCGTGCCATAGCGCTCCGGCGCCGGATAAGCGAAACGGGCCGGTATACCATGGATAAACGTATTCATGGTATACCGGCCCGTTTTTTATAGCTGCCATGATTGCCGGAATGATAGGAAAAGGGCCTGGCACCTAGTGGCGTCAGGCCCTGGACAAAGGGGGTTATTGGATATCAATCGTGCCTGATTGTTCCTGCGTCTGGGGGTTGAGTTTCGGCAGGCCGATTTTCAGGACACCATTGCGGAAAGCTGCTTTAATGCCGGATTTGTCAATATTGTGGATGACAAACTGGCGCTGGAACGCTGTATTCATCCGTTCTCTGCATACATAACTCGTCTGATGCTGTGCATCATGCTGGTCTTCTTTATGCTGGGCGGCAATAGTCAGGACATCGTTGTCATAGGTGACGCTGATGTCTTCTTTATTGACACCGGGCAGATCCGTCGTCACAATATAAGCGGTACCCGTGTCTTCAATATCGCATTTCGGCATGCTCATCTGCGGCATACGGGAGAAAAAGCCGTCATTAAAGAAATCATCAAATACACTCGGAATAGCAAAATCATTGTTTAATACTGGAAATAAGTCTCTCATAATAATACCCTCTTTCGTAATTGGTAATGCCTGAGATCATTATTTACAGGTCTGTGCATTGCTTCTGTTCTTTTGACCTTTCCTTGTAATCTTCTTACTTCCGATTACACTTGTATTATACGTCTTGTTAGCCACAATGTCAATAGAGTGCTAAGAAAAATTATTATTTTTAAAAAAATATCCCTGAAGCCCCCGTTGTGGGAAATTTTCAGGGATATCTTGCATCGTGTCACCTTTTGGCATGGCTGGCAGACCAGATGGTCGTATGACCGGGCAGTGAGATATGATCCGGCATCTGGCCGTACAGGGCATAATAGCGGCTGGCCAGAGCCGTATCGTGATTCTGGTCGATGATGATCAGCTTCGGATTATTCTGCATGAGACTGTCGATGGGAGCCATGGGCATGACGTTTTTGGCATTCCAGTCCAGTTTTCCCGGCTGCAATTTTTCCAGCTCACCGGAAGGTACGGCCCGGTATATCGTTTTGCCGCTATAAAACACGGCACTGGTGCTGTATCCTTTGTAAAAGCAGATAGCCGTGTTGCTGGTGTCCATCTGGGCCAGAGTCTGACCGATGGTCTTGCCGGATTGGTGCAGCATGATGGGCGGAGCCGCCGTAAATGCGAGAATCGTATACAGGACCCCGCCGGCCAGTGCGATTTTCCGGACAGGCAGATGCCAGTGCTGCAGCATGCCGGCACTCAGGATGGCGAGAGAAAATAGGGCGGGATAGGTATAGGTCGTGTATTTCGTGGCGACAAGAGTAAAGAAGATGAATGTTACGGTAGCATACAGGGCGAGCAGCAGCGCACAGGGATCACTGCCTGCAAAGGGCATACGGCGTTCTTTCCTGTATTTCCAGAGAGCCCAGGGCCAGGTAAAACTCCAGGGGGCAAAACCGGAAAAAAAGATGATGATATAGAAATACCAGACGTTTTTGCTGCCGTGTTCCGGAACGGTTGCCCGGAGAAAATTGTGGACACCGAAGAAGTTCAGGAGAAAATCCGATCCATGAACCTTGTACATGAAGCCGTACCAGAGACCGGTGATGACGAAGAAAAGGACCATGCCGCTCAACAGATGGACATGAAGCAGTTCTTTCAGGTCATGGCGCAGGATGAGAAATATCAGGGCAGCCAGTGCCGGCAGGGCCAGTCCTATGGGACCTTTGGTCAGTACTGCCAGGGCGGCCATGACATAGGCGGCCCAGTACCAGCGGCGGTTTTCCCTATAGCCGAGGTAGAAGAAGGCCAGGCAGGCACTCATGAAGAGGAATAACGTCGCATCGGTGATGACTGCCTTGGAGAGAAGCCAGCATTCGACGCTGGTCATGAGGATGATAGCGGCAGAAAAGGCAAGAGACCGGCCGTATATCCGGGCGGTGAACCAGTATGTGAACAGTACACCTGCCGTCCCCATCAGCGCCGACGGAAGTCGTGCCGCAAATTCTGTAAAACCAAATACGGAAAAGGAAAGGGCCAGTTCCCAGTAATAGAAAATAGGCTTATCATACCAGTAATGGCCGTATATCTGAGGCGATAGCCAGTCGCCGGAGAGGACCATTTCCTTTGCCGTCAGGGCGTAATTCGATTCGGCGGAATCGGTAATCGCCAGAAACGAATTGGCCGCCAGAAACAGGACGAGCGCGCAGATGCTGAGAACTACATAGGGATGCCGTTCGATGTACTTCATACCATAACCTTCTTTCTGCAAGATAGGTTTATGGTACCAGAGAAATGTTATAAAAAGCGTAAGGACATTTAAAGAAAATATAAGAAGTGTTAAATAAAAATTAAACAGAAAAAACGGTCATTGCAACCGGGGCGGACGGATAGTAAGATAGAACGGGAGGGATGATTGTGACTATAAAAAAACGCCTGATCCTATCGCATATACTCGTCTTCGTCGTACCCATACTCATGACGGCCATCCTGTTTCTGATGGCTGCCGGCGGACTCTGGCTTTTTACGCAGAGTGGAAACCACGTCTACGTCGAAAGTTCCACCCAGTTTAACCGGGCCAGCGATGTGGTCCATCATTTCGTGTTCCGGGCCCTGCGCAGCAGCGGTGATGATCCGGAACATTATAAATGGATCATTGAAATGCTGTCGCCGGAACAGAGTTACGTCGTACTGGAAAAAGACGGCGGCCGTATTTACGAATACGGCAATGGCCAGCTTGCCGGCATGATGGAAGACATTCCCCGTGATATCCGGGAACGTCCGTTTTTCAGCCAGAAGCGGGATACATACGTCCATGCCGATACGGGGCAGTTTTATTATATGGAAAAACAATATATCAATGATTCGCTGTATCATTTGTATTTTGTCAGCCGGCAGATGCCTCATGGTACGGATGATGCCGTGGAACATGCTACCCAGGGAACGCTCTTTGCCATCTTTCTCGCCTTTTTCCTGCTCCTGGCCGGGACCATTTTCTTCCTGACGCGGTTTGTACTGCGCTATATTTTGCAGGCGTTCCGGCTGCTTCAGAACGGATCGGATCAGGTGCGGCAGGGAAATCTCACCTGCCGCCTGACCTACAACTATATGGATGAAGTAGCGCCCGTCGTCGATACCTTCAATATCATGACGGAAGAACTGGAACGGTCGCTGCAGGAACGGACTCGGCAGGAAGAAAACAGAAAGGAACTCATTGCCAGCATGTCCCACGACATCCGCACGCCCCTCACGGCTATCCGTGCCTATATTGAAGGGCTGGCTGACAACGTGGCCAATACGCCGGAACGGCGCAGACACTATATTGAGGTCATCCAGAAAAAGACAGAAGATATGAGCCGCATGATTGACCAGCTGTTCCTCTTTTCTAAAATGGATCTGGGAGAAAAAGCATTGCCTCTACAGTCACTAGAGCTAAATGAAGTAATTTCTGATATAATAGAAGAAAATAAAGAAGGCTGGCAGTGTCATCAGGCTCTGGTAGTGTGGCAGCGTTCCCCAGAGAAACTGCCTGTGATCGGAAGCCGGGAAGTGTGGCAGCGCATCATGACGAATCTGGTGGCCAATAGTATAAAATATAAAACAGAAGAAGATGTACATATCCGTATCCGCGCATGGAGGCAGGATAACACGGTCTGCCTGGAAGTCGCCGATGACGGGCCGGGTGTGCCGGAAGAAGCGCTGACGCGCCTGGCAGAGCCGTTTTACCGGACGGATAAGGCGCGGAGCCGTACTGGTGATGGCAGCGGCCTGGGCCTTTCTATCGTCGCAAGGGGGATGCAGCTCATGGGCGGGACCGTCATTTTTCTGCCGGTCCATCCTCATGGCTTATGTGTACATATGGAACTGCCTGCCGGGGGAGATGCTCTATGAATGAACGTATTTTAATAATAGAAGATGATCAGGATATTGCCTTTATTGAAAAAGATTACCTGGAAATGAGCGGATATACCGTCGTCATTGCCTCTGACGGGCTGGCCGGGCTGAACGAAGCGCTGAGTGGCACGTACCAGCTGGTACTTCTCGATGTCATGCTGCCCGGCATGGACGGGTTTGAAGTCTGCCGCCGCCTGCGGGACAAGGTGGATATCCCTATTATGATCGTCACGGCCAAGCGGGAAGATATCGACAAAATCCGGGGACTCGGCTTCGGTGCCGACGACTACGTGGAAAAGCCTTTTTCACCGAGCGTCCTCGTGGCCCGGGTCAAATCCCAGCTGGCCCAGTACCAGCGCCTGAAAGGGTCATCGCTCAGGAAAAAATCGCGCATTACTCTGGGAAATATTTCCCTCGACCCTGATACACACCGGGTATTTGTGGGAAATAAGGAAAAAGTCCTGCCCAATAAAGAATTCCAGGTATTGGAATTTCTTATGGTCAATGCCGATATGGTATTCAGCAAGGAAACGATTTATGACAAGATATGGGGCATGGATTCCCTGGGCAATACGGCCACGGTGCCGGTCCATATCAACCGCCTCCGGGAAGCCATCGAAAAAGATCCCAATAAGCCGTGCCATCTGCTCACCATATGGGGCGTAGGGTATAAGTTTAAGCCATAACAGGCACGGAATCCGTGAAAAATACTGGATGAAAGATTCCTTCCTATGGTATAATTGAAGTTACCATTTAGTTTTTTGGGGGGTATAGTATATGGAATTGGAAATGGAGTTCATCAGGAAACTGCCGTCGCCGCAGGAACTGAAAGAAGATTATCCGGTCGAGCCGGCCATTTATGAAACGAAACGCCGGCGCGACGAAGAAATTAAAGATATCCTTACGGGCAAAGATTCCCGTTTCCTGCTCATCATCGGGCCCTGCTCTGCCGATAATGAAGAAGCCGTCGTGGACTACGCACACCGCCTGGCCCGCGTGCAGGAACAGGTCAAGGACACGATTTATATCATTCCCCGCGTATATACCAATAAACCGCGTACCATCGGGGTAGGGTACAAGGGAATGCTGCACCAGCCGGATCCGGAAGGTAAAGAAGACATGCTGGCCGGCATCATCGCTATCCGCGATATGCACATGCGGGTCATCAGGGAAACGGGATTTACCTGTGCAGAAGAAATCCTCTATCCGGAAAACCACCGGTATTTATCGGACTTATTATCTTATGCCGCTATCGGGGCCCGTTCGGTCGAAGACCAGCTGCACCGTATGATTGCCAGCGGCGTCGGGATTCCTGTAGGAATGAAAAACCCGACATCGGGTGACATTTCCGTCATGCTCAATTCTATCGCCGCAGCCCAGCATGAACAGCAGTTCCTGTTCCGCGGCTGGGAAGTCAAGACGTTGGGGAATCCGCTGACCCATGCGATCCTGCGTGGCTATGTGGATAAATTCGGCAAAAGCCTTCCCAACTATCATTATGAAGACTTGCAGCGCCTGTTCGAAGAATATGGCAAACGGGACCTGGAAAATCCGGCCGTCATCATCGATGTCAATCATGCCAACTCAGGTAAACAATATCTGGAACAGATCCGCATTTCCAATGACGTCCTCTACAGCCGTCATATGAATAAGGACATCAAAAAGATGGTAAAAGGACTGATGATTGAAAGCTATATTGAAGACGGAAACCAGAAAATCAGTGATGGCGTATATGGCAAATCGATTACTGACCCCTGCCTGGGCTGGGAAAAAACAGAAGCACTGATTCTGGAACTGGCAGACCGCGTAGATTACTAACCTAAATTTCAGATATAAGGAGATAACATTCATGCTTAAACAGATTTCTCTCTTCACGGCAAATACAAATGGCGCCCTGGGCCGGGTTACAGATGTGCTGGCTAAGGCAAATATCAATATTTACACCATACTGGCCAATGACAGTGCCGAATTCGGCATCCTCCGCATGATCGTAGATGACTCGGAAAAAGCGCAGGAAGAACTGGTCAAAGCGGGCTATCAGTGCCGCATCGACAAAGTACTGGCCATTGATATGGCATCGGATAAACCAGGCACACTGAACAAAATCCTGTCCAACCTGAGCCGGGCCAACGTATTCGTCAAATACTGCTACATTTCCTTTGACCGGGAAACATCCTCTCCCATAGCAGTTCTTAAAACAGACGAACCGGAAACGGAAACTTTTCTCAAAGGCAAAGGCTATCGCCTGTTAGACCGCTTCTGATGCGGCGTGTGTTTGTCCAGTCTTTCCTTTCGTGTGATAATACTAAAAAAGGAGATAGTCCGGTGGCAGCACATCGGCTCTCCTCTATTAATGTTGATTGAAGAAGACCGTGTACCGCGAGGTATGCGGTCTTTTTCAGTTTACAATCTACATAATCCATGCATTTTTGTGGCAAAAGCAGGATGGTTCATTGTATAATAAAGGTAAATGGTCAATGAAGGAATCGATATCTATGGTGATATCTTGATACATGTAACGTGACGATAAAAAATTATGCAATGTATTCCGGAGGTGGTCGTCGTGGCAGGAAAACGGGCCGTGCAGGGTGTCAGCCCGGATATGCTTATGGAGGCAATGGATGCCGTAACCGATGGCGTCGTCATTGTCGATACGGATTCGCGGATTGTGTATTTAAATGAAGCGTATACGCATATTTTGAACGTAAAAAAAGAAAAAGTGTTATACCGGCGCATGGATGAAATTGAACCGGGAGCGGTCATATTGGATACGCTGATGGATCATAAGCCGCGGCTGCATCAGTTTGTTGAGGTACGGACGCGGGGAAAGAAGATTCTCGTCAACATTACGCCTATCTTTAAGGGAGGCGTCTTTTGTGGTGCCATATCGGTATTTAAAGATATTACGGAAATTACAGTAGTGCAGCGGGAACTGGAGAAGACCCAGCGCCTGAGTCATTCCATATTTAAAGCTTTGTCAACGGAGAAGCCGTCATTGCCAAGGGAATTTTCTCATATTATCGGCGAAGACCCGGCCTTTTTACGCTGTTTGAAAATGGCGGAAATCGTGGCGCCGACGGATGCGACGGTCCTCATCGAAGGGGAAAGCGGAGCCGGGAAGGAAGTTTTCGTGCAGGCTATCCGCAGCCTGAGCGGCAAACGGAGTTATCCGTTTGTCAGCATGAATTGTTCGGCCATTCCTGAAACGCTGATTGAGAGCGAACTTTTTGGTTATACGTCGGGGTCCTTTACGGGTGCTTCCCGGGGCGGGAAAGCCGGCAAGTTTGAACTGGCTGATGGCGGTACGATTTTTCTCGATGAAATCGGCGAGATGCCCTTATTCATGCAGTCTAAATTATTGCGGGTTCTCCAGTCCGGAGAAATCCAGAAGATAGGGTCCGACAAAGTACAGAAAGTGGATGTCCGGGTCATTGCGGCGACGAACCGGAATCTGAAACAGATGGTAGAAGACGGGAAATTCCGGGAAGATTTGTATTTCCGCCTCAATACCTTTAAAATTGTCATACCGCCCCTGCGCAGACGGCGGAAAGATATCCTGCTCCTGGCAAACCATTTCCTGGATATTTTTTCAGAAAAATATCATAAGCACCTGTCTTTTTCTCCCGGTACGGCAGCCGTATTGCAGAAGAGTCCCTGGTCGGGAAATGTCCGGCAACTCGAAAGCTGCGTAGAATATGCCGTCATCGTCGCAGGAGGGAGTGTGATCCTGCCGGAAGATCTGCCTGACGAACTGCTGCAGGGACAGAGCCGGGATGGATATACGGCAGAATTGCCTGAAAAAGAACAGAGAGCTCCGTCTGGCCAGGAGCAGAATGTATCGCCGCTTCGGATGGATATTCAGCAGATTGAACGGGAACGGATGCGTGAAGCCCTGGAAAAAGCACAGGGAAACAAGACGAAAGCCATGGAATTATTGGGCATCAGCCGGCGGACTTTTTATAAAAAATATAAATTATATGGTTTTTCCAATAATCTGTATACTAAGTAAACATTATGTGTATACCTAGTATACAAAAGAAACAGCCAGTGTATACAACGAGGAGTGGATACGCTGGCTGTTTCTGTGTCAAAAGGGCATATTATGGATGGTTTCCGCGTATACTTCCGGAAGAATTTGTTGGCATTATAATTTCATATAAAATGGTAAAAGCAATGTGTTACAGTCATGACTTGCATATACTTATTATCACAACTATTTATGAAAAGAGGTTACGTTATGATGAAAACAATCCGGATCGGCGGAGGCCAGGGGTTCTGGGGCGATCTGAGCGATGCCCCCATTACGATGGCACGGGAAGACAATCTTGATTATATCTGCTGTGATTATCTGGCAGAACTTACACTCTCTATTATGCGGCGCCAGCAGGAAAAACGGCCTGAAGCCGGCTATGCCCGCGATTTCATCACGGCTCTAAAAGGTATGCTTCCCTATCTTGCCGAAAAAGGGACCAAGGTCATTACCAATGCCGGTGGCATGAATGTCAAAGCCTGCGTGGAAAAAGCAAAAGAAGCCATCCGCGAAGGCGGTTATCATTTGAAAGTCGGCTATGTACTAGGTGACGACGTGCGCGAACTGATTCCCCAGCTGCGTGCCCAGGGTATCACGATGAAACACATGGATACGGGTGAAGATATCGACCGCATCCTGCCCAATATGGTAAACGCCAACGTATATTACGGGGTAGAACCGATTGTCAAATGCCTGGAAGACGGAGCAGACATCATCATTCTCGGCCGCTCGACCGATACAGCTATGTTTGAAGCACCCCTCATTTATGAATTTGGCTGGAAACTCGACGACTGGACAGCCAAAGCTACGGGCATCCTGGCAGGCCATCTCTGCGAATGTGGCGCCCAGGCGACCGGCGGCAACTATGACTACGACTGGGAACACGTGCCGAGCCCGGAAAACCTTGGCTATCCTATTGCCGAAATCAGCGAAAAAGGCAGCCTCGTCCTGACGAAGACGAAGAATACCGGCGGCCTGGTTACGCCTCAGTCGGTCAAAGAACAGCTGCTCTATGAAATCCATGATCCATCCAAATACATTACTCCCGATGTCGTTGCCGATTTCAGCAAGATTACACTGGAAGAAATCGAACGGGATCACGTAGCCGTCCGCGGTGTTACAGGTACACCGGCTCCGGATACACTAAAACTCTGCGTTGGTTATCTGGAAGGGTACCGTACCATTGCCTACCTGCCCTATTCCTGGCCGCGCGCTTACGACAAGGCAAAGATGGCTGCCGATATCCTCGACAAACGGCTTGCCATGAAGAATGCTAAAATCGTCCGCAAGAACATCAGCTACCTCGGCGTCAATGCCCTCCATGGACCGTTGGCTCCGGAAATCGATGCCGACCTCAATGAAGTCGTTCTCCGCTACGCCATCATGACGGAATCGAAAAAAGAAGGCCTGAAACTGACGCCGGAAGTAGCGGCTGTCAGCAATCTGAACGGCCCGGCACAGGGCTGCTTCTTCGGCGGCCGCAGCCGTCCCAGTGAAGTATTTGCTCTCTGGCCGACACTGATTCCGCGCGACGCCATCAAACTTACGACATTTGTTGAGGAGGTCTGAAATCATGAAAGTACAATTAAAAGATATCGCCCATGGCCGCTGTGGCGATAAAAGCGATACATCTAATATCTGCATCTATGCACGGAAACCCCAGTATTATAAAGCGATGGAAAAACAACTGACGGCTGATGCCGTGCGCCGTCATTTCGAAGGACTCGTATTCGGCGATGTCGTACGTTACGACGTCCCCCAGCTGGACGGCTTCAACTTCGTCATGCATCATGCCCTCGATGGCGGTGCGACCCGTTCCCTGCGCCTGGACACACTGGGAAAATGCATGGAAGCTGCTCTTCTCAGAATGTATATTGAAATTGATGATGAATAGAGGTGTCATGCTATGTCTAAACCATTAGAAGGCATCCGCGTCCTCGATCTCACCCGTGTCCTTTCCGGCCCTTACTGCACGATGCTGCTGGCAGATATGGGAGCGGAAGTCATTAAGATTGAATCGCCCCATGGCGATGACAGCCGGGCGTATCCTCCGTTTGATAAAGGAATCAGTGCCTATTATGCCAACCTGAACCGCAATAAGAAGAGTGTGAAACTGGATTTGCATGATGAAAAGGCAAAAGAAGTCCTTCGTCAACTCATCAAAGTCTCGGATGTTTTTGTAGAAAATTTCAAACCCGGAACCATTGCTAAAATGGGATTTTCCTATGAAGAAGTAAAGAAACTCAATCCGAATATCATCTTTGCGTCAATATCCGGATTTGGCCAGACCGGCCCGTACCGGCTGCTGCCCGGCTATGATGTCATTGCCCAGGCGCTCAGCGGCATGATGAGTGTTACTGGCTGGCCGGATTCTCCGCCAACCCGGACGGGGACGGCTATTGGTGACGTCTTGGGCGGCCTGAACTGCTGCATCGGCATCCTGGCAGCTCTGCAGGGACGGAATACACAGCATCACGGTGAATACGTCGATGTAGGGCTGGTGGACTGCTCGGTCAGCGCCATGGAAACCATAACGGAAATTTACATGGTAGAAGGCCGTATTCCTCAGCGGGCAGGCAACCGTTATGAATTTATTTATCCGTACGATTCTTTTGAAGCATCGGATAAATGGATTGTCATCGGTGTCGGTAACGATGCTATCTGGAAACGGTTCTGCGAAGCGACGGATCATGCCGACTGGTTTGCCGATGAACGGTTTAAACTGAATAAGGACCGGGCAAATCAGAAAGATGAACTGAACGCCATGGTTACGAGCTGGACAAAACAGCATACGGCAAAAGAAGTCATTGAAATCCTCAGGGCCCACAGCGTACCTTGTGCGCCTATCCATGATGTGTCCGATGTAGTAAACGATGAACACATTGCCAAAGCCCGTCAGATGATTTGCGAAATTGACCACCCCGTGGAAGGGAAAATGCGCGTAACAGGAAATCCGGTAAAAATGACAGAAGCCGATCCCTATACGTATGCGAAGGCGCCTACCCTGGGAAAAGATACAGGAAACGTTTTGGCGGATATCCTGCATCTGGATGAAGATACTATTGCGTACTTTACAAAATCAATTACTGACTGATAAGTCCTTTATTACCCTGGATATCCTGCCGCAGTATGTCTGCGGCAGGATATCCGGATAGGAGGTTTACTATGTTAGCTGTTGTAGGTTTGGTCACGGTTCTTCTGGTCCTGATCAGCATACTGACGAAAAAGCTTTCTACGATGTGTGCTTTGATTTCCGTGCCAATTATTGCCTGCCTGATATTAGGACTGGGCGGCGATATGGGGAAATTCATGATGGCCGGGATCAAGAGCGTAGCTCCGACTGGTGCTATGTTTATTTTTGCCGTGTTATTTTTCACGATTATGGGAGATACGGGCGTTTTTGAACGCATTGTTAATAAAATCCTCAGCATTGTTGGTTCAAATCCCATAAAAATATGTATTGGTACATATGTTATTACCTTATTGACTCACCTGGATGGATCTGGTGCCAGTACCTTTCTCATTACGGTTCCAGCTATGCTTCCGATTTACGAAAAGTTAAAAATGGACCGGCGTATCCTGGCCACAATCGTAGCTCTCGGTGCTGGTACAATGAACATCGTGCCCTGGGGCGGACCGACTATCCGGGCGGCTACGGCACTGGAAATGCCCGTCATGGATTTATTTGCCCCCATGGTCATCCCGCAGGTCATCGGGATGATGGCAGGTATTGCCATTGCCGTCATATTCGGGATGAAAGAAAAACGCCGCCTCGGTGCGGAGCTGATAAATATCAGTCTGGAACCGGCGCCGCTGTCAGATGAGGAAGCCGCTTTGCGCCGCCCTAAGTTTTTCTGGTTTAACCTGCTCCTGATCATTGCCACCGTTGCCTTACTGGTCAAAGGGACGCTGCCCCCGGCAGGATGCTTTATGGTAGCACTGGTCATAGCCCTGATGGTCAATTATCCTAATCTCAAGACACAGGGTCAGTTGATTGATACTCATGCCAAATCTGCTCTGATGATGGCCAGCGTATTATTTGCTGCTGGTATTTTTACGGGTATCATGAAAGGTGCCGGAATGCTCAATGCCATGGCTCAGGGACTGGTCACGATTATTCCGGACGCACTGGCTGCTCATTTTGCCGTTATCATCGGTGTCATTTCTATGCCGGCAAGTCTGTTGTTCGACCCGGATAGCTTCTATTTTGCCGTACTGCCTGTACTGGCACAGGCTGCTGATGCCGTCGGGCTGGCTGGTGTCGATCTGGGCAGGGCTGCCATCTGTGGTCAGATGACGCTGGGCTTCCCCGTTTCTCCATTGACTCCGTCTACCTTCTTACTCGTCGGCCTTGCCGGTGTTGACTTCGGTGAACATCAGAAACACACCTTCTTCTGGGCCTGGCTGGTATCTCTGATTATTCTCTTTGCTGCTGTCCTCGTCGGATCTATTCCGCTGTAAGGTCATAGAAAAATCAGCATAGTCTGCGTAGATTAGTACATCAAAAGTGAAAAAAATCACATGAATAAAAGATTCACTGTAAAACAGGATAAACGCTGCTTCACAGTGAATCTTTTTTGTATGTCCCGTGATATAATAAAAGAACCATAGTACATGACGGAGGATACAGTGATGGAACATACGAATATCATACAATGGTCCGATGGCAGGGTGCGGTGCCGGTGGTGCAATCCACAGAATCCGCTGTATATTGCCTATCATGATGCGGAGTGGGGTGTGCCCTGCCATGATGACCAGCGGTTGTTTGAGATGCTGGTCCTGGAAGGGTTTCAGGCCGGTCTTTCCTGGGAATGTGTTCTCAATAAGAGGGAAGGGTTCCGCCAGGCCTTTGACGGGTTCAATCCTTTGGTGATAGCCCGTTATCCCGATGAAAAATTAGAAGCGCTGCGGCACGATTCCCGCATTATACGGAATAAGCTGAAAATCAGGGCTGCCAGGACCAATGCCCGCGTCTTTCTGGCCATTCAGGCGGAGTGGGGCTGTTTTGATGCCTACTTGTGGCACTGGACGCAGGGGAAGGTCATATGTGAGCAGGGCTGTACCCGGTCTTTGCTGTCGGACCAGATTTCGGCGGACCTTAAGAAACGGGGCATGACCTTTGTCGGTACGACTATTATCTACGCCTACCTGCAGGCCATGGGCGTCATCTGCAGTCATGAAGAAGGATGCTGGAAGCAGGGGCAGCATGCGGAAGACCGTCCGGTATGCCCATAAAAAACGAGGAGCTGTCGCATAAAGACAGCTCCCCGTTGAGTTTGAGTTTGCCGTTTGTAGTGGGGTGAACGTACCCCCGCCTATAGAGGCGGGGGCTTCCTGCTTCAGCGAGAACAGCACCACTGACTCTGAAGAGTTGTGGCGACTTACACTCTCTCCACAGGCGTAAGTTTCCGTGCGACCCACGGTACTCTATGCGTTACATTATGCGGCGGATATGCGCCTAGCTTCCTCTCTAATATTTATGGCAGCGTTCTTATCTCGGTTGTGATGACTGCCACAATTCGGGCAATCCCATTCTCGTATAGACAAATCTTTCGTTTCATTGTTCTGGTAACCGCAAACATGGCATAGCTGACTACTAGGATACCATTTGTCTATCTTGATAAGCTGTTTACCTTGCCAAGCCAGCTTATATTCCAACATGTTTGTGAACATATTCCAGCCATTATCTGCTACGGACTTACCAAAACTGAATTTACCGCCTTTCTTGCGTTTAGCCATCGCCTTGACGCTGATATCCTCAATACCTATGGCATCATAGTGGTCTACCA